>Ga0209295_1000138_pt1 | contig 75807 bp, 89 predicted proteins | sample Porto_5metaG_FD_187428 | JGI IMG/M metagenome (GOLD analysis project Ga0209295, IMG submission 187428) | Marine algal microbial communities from Porto, Portugal - Porto_5 metaG (SPAdes) (version 2) | ecosystem: Host-associated > Algae > Red algae > Unclassified | place: Portugal: Porto...
TCAAAGGCGGAAAAGCCGTCTATAAAACGACTCAAGCCACGTCTGCCGCAGTCAGAGCAGTCGACATTTACAAGACATCACAGAAGTCTTTCGATGCGTTGAAAACATCACAAAAAGGCTTATATGGACTCACCGCGACCAACGGCTTCAGCGAAGCGATTACGGGTCGAGATATGTTTGGAAATAAAGTCTCGAAAGAACAACAAGAAGCTAGTATGAATGCGGCGCTGGGGATGCTTTTGCCATTTGGGGCGAAAGGGTTTCGTGGGAAGATGGGGATTAAGAGTACGAGTGAACTTAAGCATCCGGTTTTAGATAATCCAAGAGTAGGTAGTGCATTAAAAGATGATTTTTATCATAGATTTAATGATATTATTGACAACTATGCAGTTCATTCAAAAAGATTTGATTTGCCGAATAGAAGAGGACATATGGATTCGTTGTATCAAATTGAGGGATCAATGGTTAAGTATGAGACAAAGTTTGTAAAAATTAAGAATAATGCACCTGAAATGATACAGTCGAAAGAGATAAGAAATGGCGTGTTTGAATGGGTTGTAGATCCAACAACTAACAAAGTAACCCATAGAACTTTTATACCTGACGGCAAAGTTACAGGAAAAATAAATCAATGGGGGAAATAAAAAATTGTATAAAATTGAAATAATCAAGAAAAGTGGATTTGAATGTAATTGGGCTACGTTGTTTGTTGGTAGACAGTATAATTTAATTCCTGCCTTAGAAGTAACAAACTATGCAGTGGAATATCTAGAAAATAACCCTCATGATGATAACGAGCTCATTCTTGAATTAGCGTGGGAACAAGAAGAAGTAAAGGTAGATGATATACTTGAAAGCATAATCTCTGATAATTCTTCGGAAGACATGACGAGAGAATATCATAAGTGGCTATATAGTATTATGAAAGAAGCGTATACTCACTCAACTGATGATACCATCTTTGAAGAAATTGAACATATTTTCTCAGTCTTTCACACGCCCGAAAATATGTATGATTTTTTTAGAGAAGTATCAGACGCATTTTATTATCCCCATGATTCACAAAAAACAATGAAAGAACTTGTAGAAGAGTTTTTAGAAAATGAAAAACAATTGATTTTAAATAAGTAGAGAACTTAAAGAAAACGATGGATAAATAAGCCATCGTTTTTTCGTACATAAGATTGTTTGTCTAATGACCTTTCTCTTGAGCATAGGGATTTTCATGGAATTGCAGAAGTCCTTTGGTGATTGAATTCTACGTGGAATGTTATATATAGGATCATTTTATAAAATTTTGAAAGAAACGGTGAAAACATAGATTGACAATAAAATAAGTATCATATCCGAGAAATTTGAAAATAAAAATATGGGTGAACTCGTAGAAGGAATTACGATTATCATAGATGGAAAATTTCACCTTGATATTTCTGATAAAATCAAGGTTTTTTAAACTGTAAATTCACTTTCATACCAAATCACCCCACACATAATTGGGAATCATATGTTAAACTAACCCAATCACCACAAAAAAAGGGGAATAAACCATGCTATGGATTTTCACACAAAACGAACAAAGTTTCGTTAATGTTCACGAAGTCACAGTAACCGGTAAAAAGATTGAAGGGTTTATCGCTGGCAGTGATTCTTGGGTCAAGACGCTCGGCAAGTATGACTCAAATGATCGCGCAGCCGAGATCCTTCAAGACATTGTGAAAGTAATTGAAAAAAACCCAAATGGTACGATGACCTATCGAATGCCTCAGCAGTAAAAAAGAAACCACCTTTCCATCGCGAAAAGGTGGTTTTGTTTATGAAGGTGTTTTGGTAAAGGCTAAAAATAACGGGATGCCTGTGCCGACAAGTGTAGTGGCGAATAGGAACATACCGCAAATGAATAGAAAATGACTGGCTGAAAAGACGAGTGCCAGAATGAGAAACACGATGCTGAGTCCTGCCATGCTATATGATGGGACAAAGCGGCGTTTGTATGTGGCTTTCTTTGTTAGGAATGAGAAGAAAATGCCAAATAATAAAGGGACAATCCATAAGTAAAATAAAATAATAAGAGACATACATCATACCTCGATTTTTCCTTCTATTTTATCAGATGCCAATCACAACGGATACTACAAAGCTTCACTTTGTAAAATAGTTCATGCAATCGACACAATTAAGTGGGCTGATTGATCGAATTCGTTTTTTGTTTCATATATTCAGGCTGTAAAAGTGCGTACACACAGTGATCGGCAAAGTGGTCGCCCAGCCATTCACATTGTCTTAATATGCCTTCAAGTGAAAAAGATAAACGCTCTGCGATGCGTCTGCTTTTTTGATTATCAACAGCGGCCCTTATTTCAATGCGATGCAGACCGCACTCTTCAAATAAATAGTGAATGACCGCTTTGCATGCTTTTGTCATGATGCCTTTTCCTTGATAGCCTTCCCCGAGCCAATAGCCAATGGAAACCGTCCGATTAATCCAATGAATTTGGTGGGTGCCAATGATACCAACGAGTTCACCATGTGACCAGATTCCAGCCTGAAAACCATTGTTTTGCAAAGCTTGCTGCATGGCACCTTGAATAAACGCCATGCTGTCTTCTTCTGTCTGCGTCGAATCGACCCATAGCATCCATTCACGTAAGTGCTCTCTTGAGCGTTGGATGAGCAGATACAGACTTCTCGCGTCTCTTGGTTCAAGCAGCCGCATGGATAGATCTTGATCCTGATAAAAAAACATGTGATCACATCCTCTCAAGGGAAATTCTACCACAACCCGATATAAAAGACAGCCTAATCACTGTCTTTTACATAAACGTATCCACAATTAAAAACAGATTAAGTGCGACAACAAGAGCTGCTATCACCCAAGATATTCCGGTTACCCAGCGAGCATTCGTCAAATCGCCCATAATTCGTTTTTTACTTGTAAACAAAATGAGTGGAATTAAAGCAAACGCAATTCCAAATGATAAGACCACTTGACTCATCACAAGCGCAGATGTCGGATTGACCCCAGATGCAATGATCGCAATAGGGGGAATGATGGTAATTAGCCGGCGGACATACAGCGGAATTCGGTACTGAATAAAACCTTGCATAATAATATCGCCTGACAGTGTACCGACAGAAGAACTGGAAAGTCCGGCTACAAGCAGACCTACACCAAATAAGATCGCTGATACAGGACCTGCGAGAGTTCCAAAATGCTGAAATGCTACATCTAAATCCTCAACAAAAAGACCATTTTTAAAAAATAAAGCAGCTGCTACAATCAACATGCTGGCATTGATGGCGCCAGCAACTACCATCGCAATGAGGATGTCTAAAAACTCAAAACGAAAAATCAGCTTTTTCTCTTTTTCCGTTCTGCCGACGACTCTTCTTTGCGTTAAGGCTGAATGGAGATAGATCGCATGTGGCATCACCGTAGCGCCTAAAATACCAGCGGCAAGCAGTACGCTGTCTGTCCCTTCAAACCTTGGAATGAACAGTCCACCGGCGACACTTGCAAGATCAGGTTTAGCCACAAAGGTTTGTACAGCGAAAGCAATCACGACAACAAACAGCATGCCGGTAATTCCTGCTTCTAACGCTCGATAACCTCGTCTTTGGAGCTCTAAAATGGCAAAAGAACCGATCGCTGCAATAATCGATGCTTCAAGCAGCGGGATACGAAAGAGTAAGTATAAACCAAGGGCAGCCCCGATAAATTCGGCTAAATCTGTGGCGATAATGACGAGTTCGCCCTGAATCCATAAACCAATTGAGACTGGTTTTGGAAACTCTTCTCGAGCAATTTCAGGTAAATTTTTCCCTGTTGCGATTCCAAGCTTTGCAGACAAAGACTGGATGAGTAAGGCCATGAGATTGGATATGAGAATGACCCATAACAGAAGGTAGCCATATTTCGAGCCAGCCGCAATGTTGGTCGCAAAGTTTCCTGGATCAATATAGGCAATGGCGGCGATAAAAGCAGGTCCGAGAAAAGGAAGGAGCCTTCTAAATCCCTTCACCTTTCCTTCAAGTGCACGCTCCGCTGCCACTGACATGTGGGCTTGTGCCTCGATGTATTTGTTTGTCATATGTCATCACCTAGATTCTACAAAGTTTTGCTTTGGCACAAAAAGTTTCCTCGATGCAATTTTTAATCATCATATGCCCATCTTCATGAAAAGTCAACTATCTGAACTAATAGGTTTGTTTATCATATGTAAGTGAAAAAAATAGATACCTTGTCAATCAACACATAAAAAACACCGCCTCTTATCTTAGGCGGTGCATCCTCTGCTTCCTCTTCTTTTGTATCGTTTTTTAAGAAACCCTTGATCCAACGCTGCGGAAGATCAAGCTTAAAATAATGACAAAAATGGCTGCTCCTAAGATCGCTGGAATGATCGCAAATCCTGCCAGACTAGGACCCCACGTTCCAAGTAATCCATGACCAATCCAAGCACCTGCAAGCCCGGCAATCATTGAACCGATCCAGCCTCCTGGTACACTGCCTCCAGCGAGTGCACTCCCAATGAGACCAATGACAATCGCCACAACTAATGAAATCAGAAATCCTAACATGTTGATCACTCCTCTTTTGTTTGTTTACTAAGCAATAACCGTTTTAAAAGAGATTAAAACCTTTCGGAACCGCTTCAATGTTCGATACGTATGATGGACAAGGATTGTGTATAATAACAGACATATACATGAGCGGCATCTAAGGAGGCAAATGGCATGGAGGAAAGAGAGTGGCTAAAAGCACAATTAAAAGAGATTGAAAAATGGGAGAAAGACCAGCAAAAGGTATGGTTTTGGGAGAAACTCAGCCGGCTTCCATTTCAAATGCTGGACAAGCTGACCCCTGCCTTTATTCAAAAGAAAATCGGTGTGTTATTAGATGAGATGGGGCACTACATTCAATCAGGCGGTGTCTATTTGACGTCAGAGAAAGGCATTATTCATCAATTTCAAAAGAAATGTGCCGATGAATCGATTCAGCGTATTGAAGATATTGAGGCGGCTCCGATCGAGGTCATGGATGCCATTAGTGATCAGATGGGGAAAAACCGAACAAACCTCGCCACTGTACAAGGTGCGACAACAGGTGTCGGAGGTATGTTTACATTAGCGGCAGATATCCCGGCTGTCCTCGGTCTCTCTTTAAAAACATTACAGGATATTGCCGTCACCTATGGCTATGATCCGAAAAATAAAGAAGAACGAGTCTTTATCATTAAATGTTTACAGTTGAATTCTGCTGACGTTGTTGGGAAAAAATCAATATTAAAAGAGCTGAAGAGCTATCATGCATCAGAAGGGAAGCACGAAAACATGATCTCTCAAATTCAAGGATGGCGTGAGGTCGTATATAACTACCGTGATTCGTTTGGCTGGAAGAAGCTGTTTCAACTTGTCCCAATTGCGGGGATTTTGTTTGGTGCAGCGTCCAACCGCTCACAGTTAAAAGGAATTGCCGAAACAGGCATCATGCAATATCGAAAGCGCAGAATATTAACAAGATTAGAGGAGCTCGCTCAGCAAGAACAACGTGACTCCGGCGCATAAAAAAATCCCTCTCTAAAGGGATTTTTTATTTGGCCTCAGCATCTTCTTCAAACGCTTGGATCGGAGAATATTCATAGCGTGCCCGGAGCTCGCGGATTTGTTTGATCAAGGTGGAACCGATGATCCTTTCTGCTTCATCATACAAAGGATCGAGCGCCTTCATCCATTTTTGCCGCTCTGCTGATGTTAATTCGTGTATGGCAATTGGAGATTCGCGTTTAATATCTTCCAGCTGATCCTTGTTCATTTGTTCGGCATGTTTTTCGTTCCATGCCGTTGTTTCTTCCATCGCTTCGAGTAAAATTCGCTTCGTCTCAGGTGTTTGACGATCAAAAAAGGATTGATCTGTTAAGACGACATACCCTAAATACCCGTGATTACTGATCGTCATATAGTCTTGTATATGATAGAATTTTTTTGAATAAATATTTGAAATTGTATTTTCTTCACCGTCTACTTTTTTTGTTTCTAGCAGCTGAAAAGTTGAATTAAACGATTCCTGATAGGGTTTTGCGCCAAGAAGCTTGAATTGCTTTTCAATCATGTCACTTTGCATAATACGGAGAGATTGTTTTTTTAAATCACTAGGCTGCTTGATTGGGCCTTTATTCGAAGTGATTTGCTTAAAGCCATTTGTCCAGTAGGCCATTCCCTTTAGTCCGTCTTTTTGCAGTGTGCCGAACAGTCTCTGTCCAATCGCACCATGTAACCCTTCTTGGACAGCATCGTAGTTAGAAAAGGCAAAGGGCAGATCAAGTGCCAGCCATTCAGGGGACAGCATGCCGAGCTTTGACGTAGACGGAGCAATAAATTGAACTTGATTCTCTTTTAGTGCATTAATTTCTTCAATATCAGAATAAAGACTCCCGTTTGAAAAGATTTGAATGCTGATCCTGCCGTCGGATTTTTCATGAACAAGCTCAGCAAATTTCTTTGCAGCCAGCCCTTTTGGGGTATTATCTGCGACAACATGGCTGAATTTGAACACAAGCTGATCCTTCAGCCCAGTCTGTTCATCGTCGAAGATCGTCGCTGATTTAGGCATCATATGATAAAAACCAAAGTATAAAGCGGTTACAAAACCGATGATGAGCAATAGCGTATAGGCGAGTAAATTCTTCATGCGTTAGATCCCCCTTATGTCAAGGATACTTGACAGAGGAAGAATTCGTAAAGATACAGGTGAAAAAATGATGAGAAATCGACTGAAATTACAACAATTATCTATTAGATGGAAGCTCACCATCCTCACATATTTCGTTGTCATTTTTGCCCTCTTAATCGGAGGAATTGTTCTGGTCGGGGGAATTCAGCAAACAGAGGAACGAGAACTTCGAAAAAGGCTCATGAACACGGCAAGAACAGTAGCTGAGATGAATGAGGTAAAGCAGGCATTGGATGATCAGACAAAGGAGCGTGCTCGGTTGCAGCATGCCATTGAAGAGATTCGTATTATCCAAGATGCTGACTACATTGTTGTCATGGATATGGATCACGTGCGATTGACACATCCAGTGAAAACAAGGATTGGCCAGCGCTCTGAGGGGACAGATGAAGAACCTGCCTTTGCAGAGCATATCTATTTCTCAGAAGCACAGGGAGAGCTTGGCACAGCCATTAGAGCCTTTTATCCAGTAAAGGATGAAAAATTTAACCAAACAGGGGTTGTACTAGTCGGAAGAACATTGCCGAGTATGGCAGATATATTAGGAGAAATGAAGCGAGATATCCTCATGATCCTTTTGCTGACGCTCAGCTTCGGGCTTGTCGGTTCATTTTTGCTCGCCCGTCATATTAAACAGCAAATGTTTAAGCTGGAGCCGCATGAGATTGTCAGAATGCTAGAGGAGCGCACCGCTACCTTTCATTCCATTAATGAAGGGGTCATTGCCATTGATAACCAGCACATGATCACCATTTTTAATGAAAAAGCAAAGCAAATTTTCAGCGTGACAGGTGATGTAGTGGGCCGAAATATTTGGGATGTGCTGTCAGATACAAGGCTTCCAGAAATCATTGACCGCGCAGAACCCGTCTACAATGAAGAAATTCATATGAGCGGAAAGCGGATCATGAGCAGCCGAATTCCGATTGTGATGAAAAAGAAAATCATCGGAGCGGTTGCGATTTTTCAGGACCGGACAGAGGCGGCCAAATTGGCGGAGGAATTAACCGGGGTGAAGAACTTCGTTGATGGCCTGCGGGTGCAAAATCATGAACATATGAATAAGCTTCATACAATTGCGGGATTAATTCAGCTGGGGAAAGCCGATCAAGCACTCGATTTAGCGTTTCAAACGACCGAAGAACAGGAGCATGTGACGGACTTTCTCCACCGTGTAATACAGCATGACGCAGTGGCAGGTTTATTGATGAGCAAGATAAGAAGGGGCAAGGAGCTAGGCATAAAAGTTGAAGTAGATGAAAATAGCAGTCTGCGCGATTTCCCAGAGCGGCTGGATCAGCATGATATGACGAAGCTACTTGGCAACCTGATCGAGAACGCCTTTGCCGCGTATGATACTGTAGAAAGAGACACAAAACTCATTTCTATTAGTATTGATCAAACAGAGGATGTCCTCGCGATCTTAATTGAAGATTATGGATCTGGAATAGAAGAGGACATGATTCCTCATATTTTCGACAAAGGCTTTACTCACGGTAAAGAAGGCGGAACAGGCTACGGACTGTATATTGTAAAAACGATTATCGACAAAGGGATGGGAAATGTAGAAGTCACATCAAGCATCGGCATTGGTACCACCTTCTCAATCGAATTCCCAATGACAATAGAGGAGAGAGACAGATGACCCAGATTAAGGTGCTATTAATTGAAGATGACCCGATGGTGCAAGAAGTTAATAAAGAGTTCATTAAGAGTGTCCCTGGCTTTCAAGTTGCGGCTGTAGCAGGAAATGGCGAGCAGGGCATCCAGCTGATCAAAGACATTCGTCCAGATCTTGTGGTGCTCGATGTGTATATGCCTAAAAAAGATGGCGTCAAAACACTGCAAGACATCAGAAAGCAAAAGATGCAGGTGGATGTGATTGTTATTTCGGCAGCAAAGGACAAAGAGACGATCGGCACCATGCTTCAAAATGGTGCCCGAGATTATATCATTAAGCCATTTAAGTTTGAACGGATGAAAGAATCTCTTGAAAGCTATAAAGCGTTCAAATCAAAAATTCGTACCGCAGCAGAATTTTCTCAAGCGATGCTCGATGATATCATACGAAAGCCTGCAGTTAAGCAGGAAGAGACATGGCTTCCTAAGGGGCTGAATGTGCATACGATGAATGAAATTAAAGCCTATATGCGTCTGCAAGAAGGAGCGCAGTCTGCAGAGGAAGTCGCCAATGCACTTGGGATTGCACGTGTCACGGCACGCCGTTATTTAGACTTCCTTGTAAAAGAAGGCGAGCTGAAATTAGATATGCAATATGGCGGGGTCGGACGCCCTGTGAATAAATATATCGTACATTCTGACTAAGAGACCAAAAAGACCAAAATGTACGATATGTCCATAAGCTTCACAGCCTTTGATGAAATCGCTATCATTTACCTACAGATAAAAGTTAAGCGTTTACATCAAAGGGTGAGGGAGTTGATTTTTTATGAAGAGGCTATTGAAGAACCTGACATTTCAGGTCATTGCAGCTGTCATTATCGGGATCATTGTTGGGATGGTTTGGCCAAACGTCGGGAAAGAAATGAAACCGCTTGGTGACACATTTATTAATGCAGTGAAAATGGTCATTGCACCCATTATTTTCTTAACCATCGTACTTGGAATTGCCAAGATGGGGGACATGAAAAAGGTTGGAAAAGTTGGGGGAAAAGCTTTTATCTATTTTGAAGTTGTGACGACGCTTGCGCTTGTCATCGGACTGTTTGTGGTCAATATCATGAAGCCGGGAGCGGGTCTTGACTATAGTAAGCTTGAAAAAGGGGATGTCTCGCAATATACCCAAAATGGGGGACAGGGTATCGACTGGATGGAATTTGTCACACACATTGTGCCATCTAACATGGTAGATGCCTTTGCAAAGGGAGATATTTTACAGGTCTTATTCTTCTCTATTTTATTCGGTGTTGCGCTCGCTGCACTTGGCGAGAAGGGGAAAGGCATCATCGAATGGCTTGATAAGCTGTCGCTTGTCTTCTTTAAAATCATTGGTTACATCATGCGTGCCGCGCCATTAGGGGCATTTGGAGCAATGGCTTATACAATCGGACACTTCGGTTTAGCTTCAATTAAACCACTGGCTAGTCTGATGCTTTCCGTTTATATGACGATGTTCTTGTTTATTTTCGTCGTGCTGAACATTATTTGTAAAATGTATGGCTTCAGCCTGTTCGGTTATCTCCGTTTTATCAAAGATGAAATTTTAATTGTTCTTGGCACAAGTTCTTCAGAATCTGTCTTGCCAAGAATGATGGATAAAATGGAACGCTACGGGTGCTCTAAGTCGGTTGTTGGACTTGTCATTCCGACAGGCTATTCCTTTAACTTAGATGGAACCTCAATCTACTTGTCCATGGCCGTGGTCTTCTTAGCGCAAGTGTTTGGGGTGGATCTATCCATCGGACAGCAGATCACGATTATCCTTGTTCTGATGCTCACATCAAAGGGAGCAGCTGGAGTCACAGGAAGCGGATTTATCGTGCTAGCTTCTACACTTGCTGCACTTCAGGTTATCCCGCTAGAAGGTCTTGCACTGCTATTAGGGGTCGACCGTTTCATGAGTGAAGGAAGAGCGATTACGAACCTGATTGGAAATGGAATTGCGACAATTGTTGTAGCGAAAAGTGAAGGGGAATTTGACGAAGCGAAGAGTAAAACAGCGCTTCAGGAAATGCGAAATATCAAGCAGGCTGTTTAGTATAAAAACAACTAAAAACCGAAACCTTATGTCTACATGGGGTTCGGTTTTTTCTTGTGTAAAAAAAGAAAAAACATAAAAGCTTGATTAATTTAGGACGAATCGTAAGACCTCATTGACCTTTTGTTATATAATTTACAGAAAGATCCGATATAATGAATATGAGATCCAACGAAAAATAGACTTTAGTCCTGGCAGGTGTGTAACGTATGGCGGCATTTTTTAAATTGTTCGAAAAACCTGGTGTCAAGAGGTTTTCAGTATTTGTAGTATTAGCCACAGCATTATATCTATTAAGAGGAATGATGAATTTAATCCTCCTGACCTTCATTTTCACCTTTTTAATGAACCGGTTAGAAGAGGTCATAAGAGGCTTTTTAAATCGCTTCCTGAAAATAGGACAGAAATCAGTCATCACCATTTTGTACATCCTTCTAGCTGGTGGATTGACGTTTGGCGGCTTTGTGTTTGTGCCCATCATTGCTAAACAGGTGGAACAGTTATTTCATTTAGGGAAAAAGATTGCAGATCATCCACAAGATTTACCCTTCTTTGACGTCGTCACCAATGTGTTCGGAGATTTCAAAATATCTTCTTTCTTCGAGAAAGGGTTTAATTTCCTCTATACATACTTAACAGATTTCAGCACGTTCAGTATCCAGGTCATTATGTCCTTAATATTAAGCATGTTCTTCCTGTTCGAAAAGGAACGCCTCATTCAATTCATGAATAAGTTCAAAACGAGTAAAATCTCCGTGTTCTATCATGAAATTGCCTTCTTTGGACGTAAGTTTTCCAGAACATTTGGTAAGGTACTTGAAGCACAGTTCATCATTGCAACAGTTAACTGTGTCTTAACGACAATTGCGCTTGGCATTATGGGCTTCCCGCAATTATTTGGATTAGCGGTCATGGTCTTCTTGTTAGGTTTAATTCCGGTAGCGGGTGTGGTCATCTCCCTCGTTCCACTCAGCATCATTGCGTATACACTTGGAGGCGGAATGTACGTCCTATATATTGTGCTGGTGATCGTGATCATCCATGCCATTGAAGCCTACTTCTTAAATCCGAAGCTCATGTCAGCTAAAACAGAGCTCCCTATTTTCTTCACGTTTATTGTCCTGATCTTTTCTGAACACTATATTGGCATTTGGGGACTGATTATCGGCATCCCAATCTTTGTGTTTATCTTAGATATCTTGGAGGTCACGAATAAGGAAGAAAGTAATTAAAAAGTTCATATGAACCTGTTTACAATTTTCTAAAAATAAGGTATAAATAGTATGAAAATATCATATTACCACACGCTTAATCCTTCTAAAGGAATGGGGGACCCAAGTTTTTGGGGTGAATTTTTCTTATTTAAGAAAAAAGGACATCTCTTCGTCCTAACCCGTCAGCTAACCTCATCAGCGTGAAGAGAGTAGACAGTGGTACACGTATGGACACGCAGGCCCACGAGAAGACTCTCTCGTGGGCCTTTTTGACGAGGAAGGGGAGATTTTATTGAAGCTTGCGACGAAAATTATTATTGCTTTAATTGTAGGTGCAATCACAGGACTACTGCTCAACATTTTTGCTCCAAATGTATTCAAAGTGTTAGACCCTTATCTATTTACACCTCTAGGTCAAATCTTCTTAAACCTGATTAAAATGTTAGTTGTACCGATTGTCTTCTTTTCGATCACACTTGGTGTAGCAGGCCTTGGCGATCCGAAAAAACTTGGCAGAATCGGCGTAAAAACCATTACTTACTTTCTACTCACTACGACTTTTGCCATCATTATTGGCATTTCATTGGCCTTACTTATTAAGCCAGGCGCATTTGGCAATTTTGATACGAAAGCGGCAGAATATTCCGCTAAGGAAGCCCCATCAATGGCAGACACACTACTCAATATTATTCCAACCAATCCAGTCCAATCTCTAGTTGAAGGAAATATGCTTCAAATTATCGTCTTCTGTGTATTTTTAGGTCTTGGCATTGCCTTGCTCGGTAAAAAAACAGAAGGTTTGCTGAAGCTGTTTGAACAAGGAAATGAATTAATGATGTATCTTGTCGGTGTTGTGATGAAATTCGCACCGTACGGGACATTCGGTTTGATCGCAACGGCGATTGGCAGTCAGGGGCTCGATGCCATGAAAGCGATGGGACTTTACTTCTCAGTCGTCTTAATTGCGCTGATCTTGCATTTCTTCCTGACCTATGGGTCAACCGTTGCCCTATTAGCTAAACGAAATCCAATGGCATTCTTCAAAGGATTTTCTCCAGCGATGGTTGTGGCATTTAGTACATCAAGCAGTAACGCAGTGCTGCCAGTATCAATGGAAACAGCTCAAAAGCGCTTAAAGGTGCCAGAACCTATTTCAAGCTTTGTGCAGCCGCTAGGTGCGACCATTAATATGGATGGTACAGCGATCATGCAAGGGGTTGCGACTATTTTTATCGCACAAGTGTATGGAGTTGAATTAACCCTTGTTCAAATGCTGACAGTTGTCTTAACGGCAGTACTAGCAAGTATTGGCACAGCAGGTGTCCCAGGGGTAGGGCTCATCATGCTAGCCATGGTTTTAAATTCCGTGAATCTTCCTGTTGAGGGCATTGCGCTGATCCTTGGCATAGACCGCTTATTAGACATGGCAAGAACCGTGGTCAATATTACAGGTGACGCAGCATGTGCGGTGATTGTTTCTGAAACCGAGAAGAAACATGAGAAGGAAGCACCAACACCTAATTTATCACTGTAACAACAAGAAGGGCTGACTGGATCAGCCCTTTTTTTCGTGGAACGGCTTGTCTAGCGTGATATACTTTTTACAGGATGAGCGGCCGTAACTGCCGCCATAGGTTTTACATCAGAAGGAGGAACCACTTTGCAGTCTGCTGTTTTACACATAGAGAACGTCGATAAACAAATTGGCCGGCATCAAATTTTACAACATATTTCGATGGACATTAGGCAAGGGGAAATTGTCGGTTTACTTGGACCAAATGGGTCTGGAAAAACGACCTTGATTCGATTGATTGTTGGCTTGATGAAAAAAAACAACGGCCGGATCATCATTAATGGATATTCTCAAGATGATGATCATCTAAAAGCGATGTCATCTGTTGGGGCGATCATAGAAAATCCGGAATTTTATTCATATTTAACAGGTTTTGAAAACCTTGAGCTGTATGCGTCTATGCATGATGGAGTTTCAGAAGAACGCATTTTTGAAGTGGTAAAAAGAGTTCGTCTGGAGCACGCCATTCACCAGAAGGTCAAAACGTATTCACTAGGGATGAAACAAAGGCTCGGAATTGCACAAGCCATTTTGCATAAGCCCAATCTGCTCATTTTAGATGAACCAACAAATGGGCTTGATCCCGCAGGAATGAAGGAGTTTCGAGAGCACTTGCAAATGCTTGTACAAGAAGAAGGTGTCTCTGTGTTATTTGCTACACATCTTTTGCATGAAGTAGAAGAGCTTTGTGACCGCATGATCATCATCCAAAAAGGACAGATCAAAGCCAATACAAACCTTCGCGACATGGAAGGAAAAGAGCAGGTGCTGATGAATATTCAGCCAGTAGAAAAGGCAGTTTCATGGCTAGAGACGCAAGGATATACATATGAACAAAGGGAGCAGCATGTGCTGGTTCAACTGAAAAAAGACCGTGTGCCGGAGCTGAATAAACAGCTTGTCTTAGCAGAATTTGATGTACTTGAAATGACGCCTCAAAAACAATCAATTGAAGAGGCCTTTATGAAATGGACGGAAGGCGGGACGGCAGATGCTTCAACTCATCAAGAATGAACATAAAAAAATCACGAGACAAAAGATCACATTCATTGCACTTGGACTGATTGTTGTCTTTCAATTGACGATGGCACTAGCATTAAAACGAGTCATTTCCGGGCTTGGCGGGCAAGATACAGTCGCGAACTATTTTGCTTATTCCACGAATGTTGTGTTTATTTTACAAGTGTTCGCTGTCGTGATTGGCGCCACATTGATCTCAACAGAGTTTCAAAAAAGAACCATCAAGTTCTTGTTGATTCGGCCGAAGACAAGGCTTCATATTTTCTTGTCAAAATACATCACTCTTGTGCTGATGGTCCTTTACCTGTTTGTTTTTTATTATGTGTTCGCTTTTCTTTTTGGCCTTATTTTCTTTGGTACTGATTTTGATGAAAGCACTGGGCGGTTATTTCTGCACACATTTGCTGTGATTGGATCACAGTGGGTGGAAGTGGTCATGATGGCAAGCTTTGCTTTTCTGTGCTCAAGTTTGTTTAGAAACAGTCTGATTGCACTTGTGACTTCATTTTTCGTCTTATACGCGGCGAAATCATTAGTGTCGATCATGTCTCTGTTAGAAAATCAGTGGGGGAAAATTCTACTTTTCGCTAATACGGACTTCACACAATACAGTTTTCAAGGTCCGCCGCTCTTTCAGGGCATGAGCCCTCTGTTTTCGCTATTCATTGTAGGGGCGCATTTCGTTTTCTTTGTTGGTGCTGCTTGGCTCCTTTTTTGGAAGCGTGATGTAAATGTGTAAAAATTGTGTCAAATAACAAGAAAAATTCGTGACATCTTTGTGAAAACGAGTCTGTATTTCACGATAACCGGCTGGTTTTGTCTTATAATAAGACAGAGTCATGGAGGTGGCACTATCGTGAAAAATTTTATTACGGCTTTACCTATTTTGCTGCTGTTGTCGTTTTCGTTTGTGTCTTTTGCCTTCCAGTTTGATCATCTTGTTTATTTCAGACTAGCGCTAGGGATCTTTTCATTAGCGGGTCTTTTCTTTCTGTATACACTTAAAAGAAACATGAAATGGTTCATGGTCTATTTATATGCGAGCTGGATCGTTCTTGCTGCCGTTACGACATTTGAAGAACCCGTGTTTTCACAATTCTTCTTCGGTGGTTTAACGATGACAATGGGTTATCTAACATATATGCTCATCTATTTAGGAATGAAGCAAGACCGTGTAGCGAAATCACATTAAAACAAAAGCCGATAAAATCGAAGAATAGATTTTATCGGCTTTTTCTTTTCTTCAGGCAAATAAAAAAGCAGCCATCTGTTTGACTGCTCTTCTTGTGTTTATGATTCACGTCCAGCAGCGGCAAGCTGCTTCTGGTGCTTTTTGTCGATGGTTGCGTATATACTTTCCATCATCTTAGGGTCTCGCATGATCGCTTCCTTGTTTTCTTCAATCAATTGCTGATACGTTTTGATTTTCTTCTTAGACATGTAACTCAACGCTCCTTTGGTAGAATGGACTCTATAAGATTTCACACAGATGAAATTGATAATCATTTTCAATTAGCAATTCCATTATACAAAGCAGAATGTCATAAGTAAAGATTCAATTCAGAAAATTCACGTAACCGACATATTCCCATCCATATCGACGATGAATTCTTTCCCAGGAAATAATCCGCTGTCAAACCTTGTCATGAAATCAGATCAAACATTCCTGTCGATGTTGAAACATTTTAGCCGCACATCTCGTCTTATGAAGAGATTTGATTTAAAAGGATATAAAAAAGACACCAGCATGAGTTGGCTGATGTCTCCATTTAAATGAGTTATGAAACGTGTTCTTGAAGAAACTCTGTTACTTCTTCAGGTGATTTAGCGTTGGCACTGTGTAAATGACCTGTTTTTTCGCCATTTTTGAAAATTAACAGGCTAGGAATTCCCATGACCTGATACGTTTCCGCTAACTCAGGAAAGTCGTCTTTGTTTATTTCAAACCATTCATTCTGAGCATAAGCCTCTAAGATGTCTGGAATGAACATGTCCATTCTAGTGCAATCAGGGCACCATGTCGCAAAGAATTTAACGATGACCTCTTTGTCTGATTGAATGATTTCGTTGAATTGTTCAGTGCTTGTAATTTTTTTCAATTTGTCACAACTCCTTTTCAATGTCATTTTAATATAAAATAAAGGCGAATGACATACAAATGCTCGGGGGGGCGCTTACAACCTTTACAAATCATTTCAATTCCGTAACAACAAAAATTAATTAGAGCATTTTTGCTTGAAAGTGATAAGATAGTAAAGATGAATTTTAGTGGGGGGAGTATCCATTGAAAATAAGTTTAGGATTGGTTTACGGCGGAAAGTCAGCCGAACATAATGTATCACTGCAAACAGCCCTTGCAGTTACGAAAGCACTTAACACTGAGAAGTTCGATATACATCCAATTTATATTACAGAAGAGGGCGAATGGCTAAGAGGAGAAAAACTCACTGAACCAGTATCAAACGTCAAAATGCTTCAATTTGAACAAAATGCAAAGACGTTTTTACCAACTTCTTTAAATGAAAGCATGTTTCCACAGCCTGCATCAGCTGATGAAAAGATTGATGTTGTCTTTCCATTGCTACATGGGCCAAATGGTGAAGATGGGACCATGCAAGGGTTACTTGAACTAATGAATATCCCGTATGTCGGTAACGGCGTTCTCGCGTCTGCTGCGGGTATGGATAAAGTCATGATGAAAGATGTGTTTGCTCAAGCTGGGCTTGCGCAGGCAAAGCATCTTTCCTTCAATAAAAAGGATTATGAGAAAGCCATATCAGACAGTCTAGAACAGGTAGAAGCAGTTCTCGGGTATCCTTGTTTTGTGAAACCTGCCAACATGGGATCAAGTGTCGGAATTAGTAAATGCCGCAGCAAAGAAGAGCTGCAAACAGCATTTGATTTGGCTTTCCAATATGATCGTCGTGTTGTTGTGGAAGAAGGCGTTGTAGGACGAGAAATTGAAATTGGTGTATTAGGAAATGACGAGCCGAAATGCTCAGTCGTTGGTGAAATTGCACCTAAAACAGATTTTTATGACTACAAAGCAAAATATGAAGATGGCGATACAGATTTGATCATTCCTGCGAGTGTGTCAGAGGAAGAGTACAAGACGATTCACGATATGGCGATTAAGGCATTTAAAGCCATTGATGGATCTGGCCTCGTACGTGCAGATTTCTTCCTAACAGAAGAAGGCGAAGTGCTGATCAATGAAGTGAATACAATGCCAGGGTTCACACCTTTTAGTATGTTCCCGCTGCTTTGGAAACATACTGGTGTAGAGTATCCTGAGCTGATTGAGAAGCTGGTGTCACTTGCAATTGAACGCCATCAAGAAAAACAAACCATTAAAACCACTTTTTAATGTAAGAAGCAAGCAGACACTATCCTACAGGTAGTGTCTCTTTTCCTTCAAACGTGAAATGAGAAAGAGAGGCGAAAAAACATGATCAAACGTACAGTGAAACAAGTCGCCCAAATGGCTGGTGGCACATTATCGAATGAAGCTTTTGGCGAAGAACAGATACACGGAGTGACAACAGATACACGAAAAGTATCAAAAGGCGCACTATTTATCCCGCTTATTGGGGAACATTTTAACGGTCACACTTTTGCTTCAAAAGCAGTGGAGCTTGGAGCGGTAGCGGTTCTTTGGAATCAAACAGAAGCGAATCCACCGTTCGATGTACCTGTCATACTTGTAGAGGATACTTTGACAGCACTCCAACAGCTTGCAAAATCATACTTAAAAGAGGAAAATCCTCGAGTTGTCGGTATTACTGGAAGTAATGGCAAAACAACGACGAAAGATATGATCCATTCAGTCTTACAAACGACATACAGAGTCCACAAAACGGATGGCAACTTTAATAATCACATTGGACTTCCACTGACCATCCTTGCGATGCCAGAAGGAACCGAGATTGCTGTACTAGAGATGGGCATGAGTGCAAAAGGGGAAATCGAATTTTTATCTAAACTCGCTGAACCTGATGCAGCTGTCATCACCAATATTGGAGAATCTCATATGCAGGATTTAGGATCAAGAGAAGCCATTGCAGATGCAAAATGTGAGATCACAAAAGGGTTAAAAGAGGATGGGACTTTTTATTATTTAGGAGACGAGCCTTTACTCCGCCAAAGAGCAAATGCCCTGGCACGCAGCGTAAAAATGTTTGGAGAATCAGAGGACTGTGATATCAAGGTGATTCACATCCACCAACTCGCTGAAGGTACTGAATTTCAAGTGGAGGGATATGCTCAAGGGTTTCTCATTCCTGTATTAGGGAAACACAATGTAAAGAATGCTCTTGCAGCTATTGCAATCGGCCAGCATTTCGGTCTGAATGAAAGACAAATTGCCCAAGGGCTGATGCAAACGAAATTGACAGGCATGCGTTTAGAACTGTTTAAAACAGATAAGGGCATCACGGTTATCAACGATGCGTATAATGCGAGTCCTACGTCGATGAAAGCAGCGATTGATCTTGTAGGAGATATGGATGGCTTTGCTAACCGCATACTCGTTCTCGGAGATATGCTGGAGATGGGCAGTGAAGAAGAGACCTATCATTTTGAAGTAGGGGAGTACATCAAGCCTGAGTTTATTGATCATGTTTTAACGTTTGGCCGTCTTGGCGCATTCATTGCTGAAGGAGCAAAGAAAGCATTTGGAGACGACCGCGTGTCTTCTTATATGGACAAAGAAGAACTGAAGAAAAAACTAGCGGATGTGGCAGGACCTGACGATGTCGTTCTGGTCAAAGCTTCCCGTGGCATGAGATTGGAAGACGTTATTACTGCACTATAAATCAGATCGGCAAAGAAGGTGACAGGGTGATTGGCTGTCTATGTATACACGGTTTTACTGGTGCCCCGTATGAAGTAGAGCCGCTTGCGGAATATTTAAAGCAGACGACAGATTGGACGGTACAATCTGTCACGCTTCCGGGGCATGGGGAGGAACTTCAGCTCAAAGGCATTCTCTATCAGGAGTGGATTGCCACCGCTGAATTAGAACTCTTATCCCTTTACCGAACATGTGACACCATTTATTTGGTCGGCTTTTCTATGGGCGGGATGATTGCCTCATATTTAGCAGCGAAGTATCCAGTGGCCCGTCTTGTTCTGTTAAGTGCTGCTGCTAAATATGTAAACCCAAAACAAATGATTCAAGACACAAGGCAGATGGTGAAGGAATCCTTGTCTGGTTTGATTGAGACGAACCCATTGTATGATCGATATCGTCATAAGCTGACGAGTACACCGCTATCAGCTGCTGTAGAATTTATGAAATTGGTGAAGCAAACGAAAGGTTCTCTTGAAAAGCTTCATCTACCTGTCTTGATCGTTCAAGGTGAAAGTGATGGGATCGTCCCCGCTTCTAGTGCAGAATTCATTTATCATAAAATCCCGTCCCGTCAGAAAGAAATGTTCTATTTACCTGATTGTAAACATCACGTTTGTCATGAGCCTTGTGCACAGCAATTGTTTGAGAAAGTCGAACAATTTCTAAAAAAAAACAATTTAATCTATAGAAAAGCTAAAATGTGGCTAAACTAATATAAATTGAATCCCACTTGTTAAAATTTGCATCATTTTTGTCGAATGAGTGACAGGCCTATGTTACAATAGGTAAGAAAAGGTGGTCGATTCGGTTGTTTCAATATGACGGAAAAACCTTTATCCCGCAGTCTAATTCGAGCAATGGGGAAGTATCGGAAGGAACCATATTTCAATATCGTCAGGACGGGAATATTTTAACGGGCACATATCAAGGCGGCAGTATTCAATCTGGCGTGCTTGTAGGAACTGTGAATATAGACGGAGCACTTCATTTTAGATATCATCATGTTAGTAAGGATGGCAGCATGAGAAGCGGTTCATGTCATTCCACTCCTAAGCAGCTGGATAACGGAAAAATTCAACTGTTTGAAAAGTGGAAATGGATGGACGGAGATCAAAGTGAAGGTGAATCGGTCATTGTCGAGCAGTAGATATATCCATTTCTGTCTTGTTGAAAAACAAATAGTGTAATGGTAAGATATAATGTAGGGTAATTCGGGCTTTGTATATAATGGACCTGTCCTTTCATACAAAGGGCAGTTTTTAATGATCATTCACGAGATTACTGAAACAGCAATTAGAAGGAGTTTGAATAATTTGACTATAACGTTTCAAGATTTTCAATTAAGCGAAAGTCTCATGAAAGCTATTAACCGCATGGGATTTGAAGAAGCAACACCGATTCAAGCGGAAACAATTCCTCTCGGTCTTCAGAATAAAGATGTCATTGGACAAGCACAAACAGGAACAGGAAAAACTGCAGCATTTGGTATTCCTCTTGTAGAAAAAATCGACCCAGCGTCTCCAAATATCCAAGCGATTATCATTGCGCCAACAAGAGAATTAGCGATTCAAGTATCTGAAGAGCTATACAAAATTGGCCAAGACAAGCGTGCGCGCGTACTTCCGATTTACGGTGGACAAGATATCGGTCGCCAAATCCGTTCGCTCAAGAAAAATCCTCATATCATCGTAGGGACTCCAGGACGTTTACTCGATCACATTAACCGTCGTACAATGCGTCTTCAAAATGTTGAAACAGTCGTGCTTGATGAAGCAGACGAAATGCTAAACATGGGTTTCATCGAAGACATTGAATCGATCCTTTCAAATGTACCAAGTGAACACCAAACACTTTTATTCTCTGCGACAATGCCTGCACCAATTAAGCGTATTGCAGAACGTTTCATGACAAACCCAGAACACGTAAAAGTAAAAGCGAAAGAAATGACTGTATCTAACATCCAGCAGTTCTACTTGGATATCCATGAACGTAAAAAGTTTGATACATTGACTCGTCTTCTTGACATTCAATCACCTGAGCTTTCAATTGTCTTCGGCCGTACAAAGCGCCGCGTTGACGAATTGACTGAAGCACTGAACCTTAGAGGTTATACAGCTGAAGGAATTCATGGTGACTTGACTCAAGCGAAACGTATGGTTGCGCTTCGTAAATTCAAAGAAGGTTCAATCGATGTGCTTGTAGCAACAGACGTTGCAGCACGTGGACTTGATATTTCAGGCGTAACACACGTGTATAACTTTGACGTGCCACAAGATCCAGAAAGCTATGTACACCGTATTGGTCGTACTGGACGTGCTGGACGTACAGGTATGGCGATGACATTCATCACACCACGTGAAAAAGATATGCTTCGTGCGATCGAGCAAACGACTAAGCGTAAAATGGATCGTATGAAAGAACCAACACTAGATGAGGCAATCGAAGGACAACAACAAGTAACCATTGATCGTCTGCGCACAATCATCAGTGAAAACAACTTAAACTTCTACATGACAGCAGCTGCTGAATTATTAGAAGATCATGATTCTGTTACAGTGGTTGCGGCTGCCATCAAAATGATGACAAAAGAGCCAGATGCAACGCCTGTTCGTTTGACAGATGAAGCACCAATGGTTTCAAAACGCAATCGTAACAACCGCAGCTCTTCAAAACGTAGAGACGGTGGCGGCGGAGGCGGCTATCGCGGAAAAAGCCGTTCATCTTACGGTGATAAAAAGCGTTCTTCAAATGACCGCAATCGTTCTTCTAACGATCGTCGTCAAAAGAAATCTTATAACAACTAATTCAAAAGCGAATCCTTTGCAGGGTTCGCTTTTTTTAACAGGCCTAATGAAACTTTTTAGGCTTTCTTTCGTAATATATTGATAGAAAAGTAAGAGAATGGGGGAAGAATGTGAGAAAACAGCCGCAACGTCAAATCAGCTTAAATGGATTAAAAGTATGGCGTCTTCAAAATGGAATTATCTCATTGATTTTCTTATTCATCATCATTGGGGTATTTGTAGCTAGTTATTATTTTCAATGGCCATATTGGATTGGAGCCATCCTCATCGGTTTGTGGATTTTACAGGTCATCTTCGGAATCTGGCTCATACCGAAAATCCGCCACCACATCTGGCGCTACGAAGTATTTGAGAACGAAATTGAAATACAGCACGGACTGATTCGTGTCACACGTGTCATTGTGCCAATGGTACGTGTTCAGCATGTGGATACATCCCAAGGGCCGCTTTTAAGGCACTACCGGTTGGCATCTGTTCAAATTTCTACTGCTGCGACAGTGCATGATATTCCGGCACTGGAATTAGAAGAGGCAGATGAGCTTCGCGATTACATATCTCGATTAGCAAGGGTGACGGAAGATGATGTCTGAACCAAAACGTGTACATCCAATCTCGATGTTCATTGATTTTATATCAGATGCCGTATCCATGATCAAAAACTTCATTATCCCTTTTTTCGTGCTTATTTTTGTGAACTCGAATTCAAGTATTCGTTTTTATGCGTTTATCATTCTTGGTGTGCTTCTTTTATGGAAAGCTGTTTCAACCGTTTTAGCATGGAGACGATTCACCTACCGAATGGAAGACGATGAATTTCGAGTAGAATCAGGTGTCATCACCAAAAAGAAAAAGTATATCTCATTAGAACGAATTCAAACGGTGAATACAAGTGAAGGCATCTTCCAGCGGATTTTCGGTTTGGTTCGGGTGCAAATCGAAACGGCAGGCGGGACGGATGGACCTGAAGTGAGCCTGACGGCCATTACAAAAGCAGAAGCTGAGCAATTAAAGCAATCGATTTTCAACCGGAAGAAAAGCTTGCAACAAGAAGAAATGAATGATGAAAATTTAGATCTCCCTGATCCTCTGACAGCGCAACAGCCTGTAGAAAAAGAAATCAGTGTTTCCTACCGAATGGGTATACCAGAGCTGCTTTTGGCTGCGACCACTTCAAGCGGAATCGGCGTCATTATTTCTGGGTGTCTCGCCATTTACACACAAATAGATGAAATTCTGCCTTTGGACGGATTCCTCAAACGGTTTTCTTTTTTAAGTCATGCGAGTGTTGAGATTTATGCGATTCTCATATTTATTGCCGTATTGATTGCGTGGATTCTTAGTGTTGGGGTAACAGCCCTTCAATATGCGAATTTTAACGCAAAACGAAAAGGGAAAGACATCATCATCACAAGAGGACTCATCGAAAGGCATCAAATGACCATTCCGCTTGCGAGAATTCAAGCAGTGAAAATCAAGGAAAATATTCTTCGTGAACCATTTGGTTTTGCGACGGTCATGCTTGTCAGCGCAGGAGGTTCCATTACAGAAAAAGAGACCTCTTCTGTCTTATTTCCACTCATACGGAAGAAAAAAATCAATGAATTGTTAACGCAATTTACAGATCAATATCAGCTGGCACCAGAAAGTGAATTGAAAAAAGTGCCGAAGCGTTCACTAAAACGTTATCTGATATCTTACGGATTTGTTCCATTACTTGTAGGTATAATCCTTTCTGTACGTTTTCCACCATGGGGATATTTGGCGCTGATTCCATTACCATTTGCCTTGTTCTTTGGGTATTTAGCCTATAAACAATCAGGATATGTGATCAAAGATCAACTGATTCAATTAACGACAAGAGGTATCGGCAAGACCACCGGAATTGTTTTAAGAAAACGAATGCAAAACTATACGATGACCCAATCTTATTTTCAAAAGAAAGGGCGGGTGGCAAGTATTCACACCTTTGTGAAGTCCTCTGCCTTGCTTGATTCCTTTGGTGTGCATCACCTTGAAGAGGAAGACGCTGCACATGTATGCGATTGGTATTCCTATGAAACGAATCAATCAACTTAAACCAAAAAATGTCGATCAGCTCCCGTTAAACGGAGTGATCGACATTTTTTATGAGCTTAATAGCGTCGTTTTTTTGAATGGAAGAATAGGGTGATCGGTGCTAGGATCATGCCGCCTATCAATCCAAATAAGTGGGCCATGATGTTGATGTTCGAGTTGACGAACGTCATAATGACAGAAACGCCGAGAATCGTTAAGATGACCTGAGAATTACCACGGTCCATCATATGCGTTTTAAATAGGACAAGATAAAGATAGACGCCAAATAAACCAAATATCGCACCAGAAGCCCCGACATGTACGTACTCTAAAGGCTCCACCCAATAGGTTCCGAGATTGCCAATGAATCCAGCACCCAGATAAATCACAAGAAATCGAACCTTTCCAAGCAAATACTCAAGTGCGGGAGCGAATAGGAAGAGCGACATGGAATTGAACAGAATATGTGTCAGACTTCCGTGAAGAAAAATAGGCGTTAAAAGCCGCCACCATTCTCCTGCTGCAACACCATAATTAAAACCAACGAGATGGTCCTGCCCAAGCTGGATCATTGGAATAGGGATTGCAAATAAAAGCCATAGGCCGATTTGCAAAGCAAGGATCGCTGTTACGATTGGATACGATCTAATAAATTGTTGAAAGCTCTCCGTTCGAATAAACATAACAAACCCCTTTTGACTAGATAATGGTAAGTTTATAGTAACACGTTTATGAAGCGAACATCCAAATTAGTACGAGTATCATAGGAGGTACCTCATGATTAAAGGAATCGGTATGGATATTGTAGAGATCGGCCGGCTGTCACGAGTGCTTAGCAGGCAGCCCCGTTTACCAGAACGAATTTTGACTTTACGTGAACAGGAAGTCTTTCGCACACTAAGTGAAAAGAGACAGCTGGAGTTTCTGGCAGGACGTTTTGCGGCGAAGGAAGCATTCGCAAAAGCATACGGTACGGGAATTGGTCAGTATGTCAGCTTTCACGACATCGAGATACAAAAAGATGCGAACGGAAAACCTCTCATTAAAAGTGAGAAAACAAAAGAAGACTACGTTCATGTATCCATTACACACACAAAAGAATATGCTGCAGCACAAGTTTTAATTGAAAGGTTGTCAAGCTAGTCTGCATATTGTTTGTCCCCCCTTCATATATTGGGTAGTGCGATAAGGAAGGGCGAGTTGCTAACAGGCTTTGATGGTTCGCGGTACGCAGTTAACTCTTGAGGCGTACTGTTAAAGTCAAACAAGCGGTTTCTTCCTTTTAACACAATTAACGAAGGGGTTGAAAAGGGTGAGAAAAAGCTTTGTTTTGCTTGTAACGGGGATCCTTTTTGTACTGATTCTCTCCGCATGCGGTCAAAAATCTCAACAGGATATCGTTGGAGATTTAAACAAAAAGGCAGAGGAAATGACATCATACAAAGCCAAAGCAAAAATGACCATTGAGACAGGAAATGATCCGCAGGAATACCATGTGGAAATTTGGTACAAGAAGCCGGAGCTTTACCGTGTCTACTTAGAAAATCCGAAGAAGGATCAGAGTCAAGTCATTTTAAGAAATGGCAATGGTGTATTTGTGCTGACACCTTCATTAAACAAAAGCTTCCGCTTCCACAGCGATTGGCCGAACAACAGCAGTCAGGTGTATTTATTTGAATCACTTGTGAAAGACATTAAAAATGACAGTGCAGCTCAGTTCAAAGCAAAAGAGTCGAAGTACGTTTTTGAAACAAAAACCAACTATCAGCACAACCAAATGCTGCCGACCCAAGAGATTACCTTTCATAAAAAAACAATGGCGCCTGCCAGTGTGAAAGTACTGGATAGCGATAAAAAGCCAATGGTGAAAGTAGAATTCTCTCACTTTGAATTCAACAAATCCTTTGACAAAGACGCCTTTGATGAGAAGAAAAATATGACACTTTCTCAAATGGATGTTGCCACAAGTGCAGATCCATCTGACAGCTTTGCGGTGAAAACGCCTGTGGATATGCCAGAGGGCGTGAAGAAAATGGAAGAGAAAGAAATGACAACAGATGCCGGGAAGCGTTATGTGATGACGTATGGCGGAAAGAAATCCTTCACGCTCATTCAGGAAAAAGCGCGGGTAGCAGAAGCGTCTACGCCTGTGACGATGAATGGTGAGCCAGTCGATCTTGGCATGACAGTGGGTGTTCTGACAGACAAATCTCTTTCTTGGACATCTGATGGAGTTGACTACTTGATTTCTTCAAGTGATCTATCGAAGGAAGAGCTCTTGATGGTTGCAAAGAGTGTAGAAGGCCAGTCAGCGAAATAGGCGAGATGCTTAACATAACAACAAATCAGCCCTGTGCAGGGCTGATTTTCTTTGAGTTGTTTCACATTATTCTGGATTTTTAGTATCATAATGAAGTATTGAATCATTCAATAGGGAAGTGTGACGGATGGACACAAACGCCTTTTATAGAGACACATGGGCAGAAATTAATTTATCAGCAATCAAGCATAATGTTTCACATATGAAAGATCATATCGGTCAAAATGTTCAACTAATGGCTGTGGTGAAAGCCAATGCATATGGACATGGAGATATAGAAGTGACAAGAGCTGCTCTCAAAGCAGGAGCAGACGTATTAGCCGTCGCCTTTTTAGATGAAGCCATTTCTTTAAGAAATAAAGGCATCAAAGCACCAATACTGGTACTCGGCGCTGTACCTGCTGAATATGTCAAAGTCGCCGTTCGATACAATGTCATCATGACTGCATACTCCATCGATTGGCTGAGAGACGTCACCAACATGATGAAAGGGCAGATGGGACAGCCTATACGATTTCATTTGAAAATAGACAGCGGAATGAACCGATTAGGTGTGAAAACGATTGAGCAAGTGAACGAAGTGAAAAAACTTGTCAGCGAGCACTCTTATTTACAGCTGGAAGGCGTATTTACTCACTTTGCGACAGCAGATGAAAAGGATGAGTCCTACTTTGATCGGCAGGTCGACACCTTTCAAACACTGCTTGAGCCGCTTCATACGGACAAGCTGCTCGTTCATTGCGCCAACAGTGCAGCGGGTCTAAGGTTTAAAGACGTCTTGTTTAACATGGTTCGCTTCGGTATCAGTATGTACGGGCTGTCACCGTCAGAAGAAATCAAGGATGAACTGCCTTTCAAGCTCGAAGAAGCTATGTCTCTTCATACAAAACTTGCCCATGTGAAGCACATTCAAAAGGGTGAGAGTGTCAGCTACGGAGCAACGTATACAGCCAATCAAGATACGTGGATCGGCACGGTTCCAGTTGGCTATGCAGATGGATGGATCCGGAAGCTGGCAGGAACGGAAGTACTTGTTGGTGGAAAGCGCCGGAAGATCGCCGGAAGGGTTTGTATGGATCAATTCATGGTTGAACTGAAAGACAAGCTTCCAGTAGGGGAACCGGTCGTTTTAATTGGTAAGCAAGGAGAAGACATGGTACCAGTCGATGAAATCGCTAAAAGACTTGAAACCATTAACTATGAAGTCACGTGCTCGATTGGCCACCGTGTTCCAAGAGTATATATAGAAGACGGCAAAAGAGTGCAAGTGCGGAATCCACTCCTTCAAGGCGGGTCAGGTTTTTAATAAACAACATTCAAAAAGAACGATAGTCAAACTGACTTCGTTCTTTTTTATTCGACAAAAATAGGGTAAACATTCTCCCTTTTTTAGAGATTTTGGAAATACCGTATGATTTTCGGAAAAAAGCGTATAATGGGAAAGAGGAACTCCATTATCATCTTGATTTACGGGTGGCGAGCCGCTTCATGTTCTAATAAGAAATCATGAAAAAACAGCTTTGCTTGTGCATTGAATAATGGTATGATTAGTCTTGGAATGGATCGAAACGGTATCCGTAAGTTTTGTGGAGGTGTATGTTTTTTGTCTGAATCCAGCGCAACAAACGAAATGAAGATTCGACTGCCGGAGGCTTTAATGTCTGAGATCGAACGAGTAGCAGAGCAGGATAAGGTAACAAGAAATGAATTGATCTACCGAGCGACAAAAACGTATATTCGTGAACGTAATATTCGACAAAATCGTGAATCGATGAGACGCGGCTACATGGAGATGGCGAAAATTAATCTGAATATCTCTTCAGAGGCACAATACGCAGAGTTTGAGGCTGAGAATACAGTTGAGCGATTAGTCAGCGGGGGTTAAACATTTGATTGTTAAACGCGGTGATGTTTACTTTGCTGATTTATCTCCTGTTGTTGGCTCCGAGCAGGGCGGGGTTCGCCCGGTATTGGTGATTCAAAATGACATTGGAAATCGCTTCAGCCCGACTGCTATCGTTGCAGCCATAACAGCCCAAATACAAAAAGCGAAATTACCGACTCACGTCGAAATTAATGCAAAGCGCTACGGCTTTGAACGAGATTCTGTCATTCTTTTGGAACAAATTCGTACAATCGATAAACAAAGATTGACAGATAAAATCACACATCTTGATGATGAGATGATGGAGAAGGTTGATGAAGCCTTACAAGTTAGTTTGGCTCTTATTGATTTTTAATATGGTGATACTTGGTTGCTCTATTGGGAGCAACTTTTTTTGTGTTCAATTTTTTTTAACGTTATAATGAAGAAAGACTAAAGAAGAGCTTTAAATGTAAGTAGGGGGTAAAACATGTCGAATCATATCGTGTTAGCTTTTGCAAGAAAGCACCAAAAGGAATTAGAAACAGAGTGGACGGACATTTTAAAACGACTCGGAGAAAAAGAAACGGACATGATGCTGAACGACAAAATGTATGAAACCATCTGTTCGGAATATGTTCAACTCATCATTACATCCCTTTCAGAGGGGGATCATGAGGATTTTGAAGAAAAAGTGCAAAATTTTGCTTTGAAAATCGTTCAAATGGGTATATCACTTAAGTTACTGGCAAACGGTCTAACGGAAATCCGTACACATTTATATGAAAAAATGAACGATGACAAAGATACAACACAAGAAAGTCATGACCTCATCTGGCAAATCGATCGATTCATCACACCCATCCATAATGAGATCTTAAACCAGTATTCCATCTCATGGGAAAAAACCGTCAGCCTTCAAAAAATTGCGCTGCAGGAACTTTCTGCCCCGCTAATCCCTGTGTTTGAGCACATCACCGTCATGCCACTTGTTGGCACAATTGATACAGATCGTGCGAAAAAAATTATGGAGAACCTGCTTAATGGTGTCGTCAAACATCGCTCACAGGTCGTCCTGATTGATATCACGGGTGTACCTGTCGTAGACACAATGGTGGCACACCATATTATTCAAGCGTCAGAGGCTGTGAGATTAGTAGGAGCGAAGTGTTTACTTGTCGGTATTCGCCCAGAAATAGCCCAAACGATCGTTAACCTTGGAATTGATTTATCTCAGGTTACAACAAAGAATACCCTTCAAAAAGGAATTCAAACTGCTTTGGAAATGACAAATCGAAAAATTGTTTCATTGGAGGGATAACCAATTGAGAAATCACCCGAAGATTCCAATCTTAAAATTATATAATTGTCTTCTGATTTCAATACAGTGGGAGCTTGATGATCAAACAGCTCTTCACTTTCAAGAAGACTTACTGAATAAAATTCATGAAACAGGAGCAAACGGTGTGGTCATTGACTTAACATCCGTCGATATGATTGATTCATTTATCGCAAAGGTATTAGGCGATGTGATCACCATGTCCAAGCTCATGGGGGCAAAAGTTGTATTAACAGGAATACAGCCGGCAGTCGCTGTGACGCTTATTGAACTTGGCATTTCACTGGAAGAAATTCAGACAGCACTAGATCTTGAACAAGGGCTTGAGACACTGAAGCGGGAATTGGGGGAATAGATATGAAAGACCAATCCTGTGTAAAAATATTGACGGAATGGGACATAGTCGCAGCAAGACAATTGGGGCGGAATGTTGCAAAAGAACTTGGTTTTGGAACAGTTGACCAAGCAAGAATTACGACGGCCATTTCAGAATTAGCTCGTAACATCTATTTATACGCTGGTAAAGGTCAGATTTGTATAGAAGAAGTGATGGAGCGCGGAAAGCGTGGACTCAAAGTCATCGCAGCCGATGAGGGGCCTGGCATCATGGATATACGTAAAGTAATGGAAGACGGATTTTCTACATCAGGCGGACTCGGAGCAGGCTTGCCGGGCGTCAGAAGACTGATGGATGAATTTAAATTAGATTCCGCACCAGAACAAGGAACTGAGATACAAGCTGTCAAGTGGCTTCGCTAGGAGGGAAACCATGGATTTTAAGGAGGTAATGGAGCAGCGTTATCATCAGCTGCTCAGTCGTTATATCAGTGATTTAACTGAAACATCGCTTTATCAAGCTCAAAAATTTAGCCGTAAAACCATTGAGCATCAAATACCTCCTGAAGAAATAGTGAGTGTTCACCGAAAAGTGATTCAGGAGCTTTACCCTGATTTGCCGGAAGATGTCTTTCATTCACTAGACTTCTTAATTGAAGTCATGATTGGATACGGACTTGCCTACCAGGAGCATTTAACACTAAGAGGCATCCAGCAAGAAATTAAGTCGGAAATTGAAATTGCTGCAAATGTTCAGCAAACCCTTCTGGAAACGAAAATTCCAGAAGGAGACACATTTGATATCGGAGCCATCAGTGTGCCGGCAAAACAGATGAGCGGGGATTATTACCATTTCGTAACAGATCACGATACAATCAATATCGCGATTGCAGACGTCATTGGGAAAGGCATTCCAGCTGCGCTCTGTATGTCGATGATTAAGTATGCGATGGACTCCTTGCCAGAGTCAGGCAGCGGCCCAACGAAAGTGCTCAAAACCCTTAATCGTGTGGTCGAGCAAAACGTAGACCCAAGCATGTTTATCACCATGTTTTATGGCAGCTATAATAAAGAAACACATGAATTTAAGTACGCATCGGCTGGACATGAGCCGGGCTTTTTCTATTGCAAAAAAGAGAATCAATTTTACGATTTAGATGCAAAAGGTCTTGTCCTTGGAATCGCACCAGACTTTGATTATAAGCAGTATGAGAAGCATTTGGACGTAGGGGATATGGTGATCTTATTCTCTGATGGTGTCACAGAATCCAAATCGGAGGATGGCTTCCTAGAGCGTGAGGATATCAAAGCCCTGATATCTGAGAACCTATCCTATTCAGCTCAGGAAATGGTGGATTCCATCTATGACAGCTTACTCAAGCTGCAAGAATTTCAGCTGCATGATGATTTTACGTTACTTGTCCTCAAAAGGAAGGTTTAGAAAGTGCATAGACGGGTATATAAAATTCAAGGAAACAAGAATTTCGAGGTGAATGCATAATGAATATGTCTGTAAAAGAGCATCAAATAGATCAAAAAACGAAAATTAGTGTTAGTGGAGAAATCGATGTGTACTCTGCTCCTCAGCTAAGAGAAACACTCATGCCTAAAGCCGAGGCGGGAGAGCATCTAGAGATCTGTTTGAAGGATGTTACGTATATGGATAGTACAGGATTAGGTGTATTTGTTGGGTTGTTTAAAGCAGCTCAAAAAGCAGGTGGAACACTAAAGCTTGAGAACTTATCAGAGCGGCTTGTAAGGTTGTTTGAAATTACTGGATTAAAGGACATCATTGACATTTCTGCAAAGTCAGAGGGTGGGGTACAATGAACGAAACAGTAGATCTAATCGAGATGAAAATACCGGCAAAACCAGAATACGTAGGCATCATTCGTCTGACTCTTTCAGGCGTAGCGAGCCGAATGGGCTATGCCTACGAAGAGATTGAGGACTTGAAAATTGCCGTCAGTGAGGCATGTACAAATGCAGTTCAGCATGCCTATAAGGGAAAAGACGGTGAAGATGGAGAGGTAGCTGTTCGCTTTCTTGTCTACGAAGATCGTCTAGAAATCATTGTCGCAGACAAAGGCGGTAGCTTTGACTTTAAGCAAAAGCAGGAAGACCTAGGGCCGTACACATCTGCTCATACGGTGGATCAATTGGCAGAAGGAGGTCTTGGTTTATACTTAATGCAAACATTGATGGATGAAGTCGAGGTGCAAGCAAACTCCGGAGTTACCGTGGCGATGACAAAGTTTTTAAACAGGGAGCGAGTTGACCATGACACAACCATCCAAAACTATGAAACTAACTAAAGATGAAGTGGATCGCCTCATTCAAAGCTATCAATCCAACCAAGACGAGCAGGCGCAGCTGACACTAGTTGAGTGTTATACAAATCTTGTGGATATGCTCGCGAAGAAATACTCCAAAGGAAAAAGCTTTCATGAAGATTTAAGACAAGTTGGAATGATTGGTCTACTTGGCGCAATTAAGCGTTATGATCCACTTGTCGGTAAATCATTTGAGGCATTTGCCATTCCAACCATTATCGGGGAAATCAAACGCTTTTTACGTGATAAAACATGGAGTGTCCATGTACCAAGACGAATTAAAGAGCTTGGACCAAGAATCAAGATGGCTGTTGATCACCTGACAACGGAAACGCAAAAGTCACCTAAAGTACAAGAAATCGCAGAATATCTAGATGTAACAGAAGAAGAAGTGCTTGAAACAATGGAGATGGGCAAAAGCTATCAAGCGCTGTCTGTTGACCAAGGCGTAGAGGCAGATTCTGAAGGAAGCACTGTGACGATTTTAGACGTCGTCGGCTCACAAGAAGAAGGGTACGAACGTGTAAACCAAAAAATGATGCTTGAAAGTGTGCTTCACGTTCTGACAGATAGAGAAAAAGAAATTATCAATCTCACGTACTTGCAAAATAAAAGCCAGAAAGAAACAGGCGATTTACTCGGCATATCTCAAATGCATGTATCAAGGCTGCAGCGGAAGGCAGTTAAAAAGCTACGAGATGCACTGTCAGAAGATGCGTCTATGGAGCTAGGGTAATGAAGCAGATCGAACAGCATGAGCATGTAAACGCCATTATCTATCAATCGAACAAAGAAGGAAAATCATGCTGCGGGGACAGTTTTTTTATTAAAGCAGATGATGAAGAACTAATTTGTGCTGTAGCAGACGGATTAGGCAGCGGCCAGTTCGCCAATGAATCATCTTCTTTAGTCAGCGAAATTGTCGAAGAATATGGACATGAGGATGTGACAACCCTCATCGATAGATGCAATCAGGCCATGAAAAATAAACGCGGAGCCACTGTAGCCATATTAAAGGTGAATTTTTCCCAGCAGCAGTTTACCTATTGTTCGGTTGGTAACATTCGTTTTATCTTGAATGCACCTTCTGGCGACTATATTTATCCACTTCCGACATCAGGATATCTATCAGGTAAACCTAGAAAATACAAAACATACACCTATTCCTACGAAAAAGGTTCGACATTCATTATGTATTCAGACGGGCTGAATGTGCCAAACATGCGAATGTGTTTAAAGCATAGCCATTCAGTTGCAGACATCGCAAAAGAACTTGAAACATACACACAAGACAAGAAAGACGATCTCACCTATGTACTTGGTCAGCTTACATGAAATAGCTGACCTTTTTTCTGTTTTGCCAGTTTTTTTGATACACTAAAAGAGAAGACACAGTGAGAGGATGCAAAGTATGAAGACATCTGACTTTTTATTGAAACAAATTGCGACAGAATTAAAGCTTTCAACAAAACAAATTGGAAGTGTAATCCAGCTATTAGAGGATGGCAACACCGTCCCGTTTATTGCACGCTACCGGAAAGAGCAGACAGGCTCACTAGACGAGGTGCAAATTCAAACCATTTCTGAACGCTATACATATATCCAAAATGTGACGAATCGAAAAGAAGAAGTGATTCGCTTAATCGCTGAACAAGACAAATTAACAGATGAATTAAAACAGAAGATCGAACAGGCGCATAAGTTGCAAGAGGTCGAAGATTTATATCGACCATTTAAACAAAAACGAAAAACGAAGGCAAATGTAGCCAAAGCAAAAGGACTTGAGCCGCTTGCGGAGTATTTACTGAAGCTGCCAAACGATGAGATCGAAAAGAAAGCATCGGCTTTTATTAATGAAGAAAAAGAAGTCACAACCGCAGAAGAAGCACTAGAGGGCGCCCAGCACATCATTGCTGAACAGCTTGCGGATGATCCTGATATGCGGAAATGGATTCGCAGTGAGACGTACCAAAAGGGAAGTCTTGTCACATCAGGAAAAGACGTTGAAAACGACGAGAAAAACGTCTATGAAATGTATTACGACTATCAAGAGCCGATTAAAAAAATTGTGCCTCATCGTGTACTCGCGGTCAACCGAGGCGAGAAAGAAGGGATTTTGAAAGCAACCATCGAACCACCTGCTGAAAATATTCGTTTCTACCTCGATAAACAAGTCTTAAAAGGCAAGCAAACGACGGCGAGGCCTTACATTGAAGCGGCCATTGATGATGCATACAAGCGCTTGATTCAGCCTTCAATTGAACGGGAAATACGAAAAGAGCTGACAGAAAAAGCAGAGGAACAAGCCATTCATATTTTCGCTGAAAACTTAAGAAAGCTCCTACTTCAACCGCCGATGAAAGGGAAACGTGTACTTGGGGTAGACCCTGCGTTTCGTACAGGCTGTAAATTAGCCGTCGTGGATGATACAGGAAAAGTCCATCATATTGGCGTCATTTATCCGCACCCGCCTGTGCAGAAAAAAGCGGAAGCCAAACAAAAAGTGAAAGAAATCATTCAATCATCCAACATTGAAGTCATTGCGATCGGAAACGGAACAGCCTCAAGAGAGACCGAACAATTCATCGCAGACTTGATCCAAGAGCTGGACCAGCCAGTTTCATATTTGATCGTGAATGAAGCAGGGGCAAGTGTATACTCTGCATCTGCACTGGCAAGAGAAGAGTTTCCAGACTTGCAAGTCGAAGAACGAAGCGCTATATCCATTGCTAGAAGATTACAAGATCCATTAGCAGAGCTCGTGAAAATAGATCCAAAATCTGTCGGTGTAGGACAATACCAGCACGATGTGAGTCAAAAGCAATTAAACAGCTCGTTAACCTTTGTGGTAGAGACGGTTGTTAACCAAGTCGGTGTGAACGTTAATACAGCTTCACAGGCACTGCTGCAATATGTGTCAGGTCTTTCAAAAGCCGTCGCAGGGAACATCGTCAAGCGCCGTGAAGAGATTGGGAGATTCACAAGCAGAAAAGAGCTGAAGGATATCCCAAGGCTTGGTGCAAAGACATATGAGCAGTGTATCGGCTTCCTGCGCATCACAGATGGACAAGATCCACTTGACCGCACAGGTATTCACCCTGAAAGCTATAAAGAAACAAAACAGTTTTTACGCATGATTAAGATGACGCCAGACGATCTTGGTACAGAGCAGTTAAAAGAGAAAATCGCAGAGGTCAAGCTAGACGAAGCCGCACAGCAGCTTGACATTGGTCCAATTACACTCCAGGATATCATTGATCAGCTCACAAGACCTGAGCGTGATCCGCGCGATGAAGTACCAAAACCTCTTTTGAAAACAGATGTGTTGAAATTGGAGGACTTGAAGCAAGGGATGGAGCTACAAGGAACGGTGAGAAACGTCGTAGACTTCGGCGCATTCGTTGATATTGGCGTAAAACAGGATGGACTTGTCCACATTTCCAAGCTGAGCAACCGCTTTGTGAAGCACCCACTTGACGTCGTGTCAGTTGGTGACATTGTGACCGTATGGGTAGACTCCGTTGACCAGGCAAAAGGCAGAGTGGCTCTATCAATGCTAAAACCAGAGTAAACAAAAAACGAGGCGCACCTTAGGATGGGGTGTGCCTTGATGTGACTGAATGCTTTTTTCTATAGAAGTACCAGCATTGATTAAGCAATTTGATTTGATAATGATTTTTCTCATAAAATGCTTTCTGCATCTGATTTTTCAGCCAGTTGGGCATCGCCCATTCCTCCTTTGATCAAAACAGTGGGTGTACCTTCAATGTATGCAAAGAGGAAATTGTCCCGTTCGAGGTTTTTATAGAAAGGAACGATCTTGATTGAACGAGAGAGAGTTACAGCAGTTAACAGAAGACATTTCAGAGCAGTGCTTTGGTAAGGCGTTTCGCCATCAGGCTGTTTTCAATCCCCGTTTAAAAACGACAGGCGGGCGATATTTACTTGGAACACACAATATCGAATTGAACCACCGATACCTAGAAGAACATGGACGAGAAGAATTAATCGGGATCATCAAGCATGAGCTGTGTCATTATCATCTGCATCTTGAGGGAAAAGGCTATCAGCATCGTGACCGATCCTTTAAAGAGTTATTAAAACAAGTAGGAGCCCCGCGTTTTTGTACAGCGCTAAAGACCGTACAAAATAAACGACGTGGACAGAAGCGACAAGAATATGTTTGCACAGGATGCGGTCAGTATTTTATCAGGAAAAGGCGAGTTGATACCTCTCGTTATGTGTGCGGCGTCTGCAAAGGAAAATTAAAATGGCAGCGTACAATCGGTTCAGAGTGATATGCATTCCTTTATGGGATGCTTTTTTTGTGAGATGAAGTAGACATATTGAGACAAATAGAGACGCGAGTCTCATTTTGTCTCTTTTTGATCGATGTGAATCGCTCAAATCCTAAGCTTTCAAGCGCCATGATGTTGGCACGCTTTTTGCTTGTATAGAAGTGCAAGCAAAAAAGATAGGAGGTTTTAACATGGAAATGGCACTTACAAAAGAAAAAGCCGTTTGGATGTATCAAAAAATGCAGGAAATTCGCCAATTTGAAGATCAAGTACACACGCTTTTTACAAAGGGGATCTTGCCAGGTTTTGTCCATCTTTATGCTGGTGAAGAAGCTGTTGCTGTAGGAGTCTGCGCTCATCTGAATGAACAAGACAGTATTACAAGTACACATCGTGGCCACGGTCATTGTATCGCCAAGGGCTGTGATCTAAAAGGAATGATGGCAGAAATCTATGGAAAAGCCACAGGTCTTTGTAAAGGTAAAGGTGGATCTATGCACATTGCAGATTTTGATAAAGGAATGCTCGGTGCCAACGGGATTGTTGGAGGCGGCTTTCCACTTGCGTGCGGGGCAGCCCTCACGGCTAAATATAAAAAGAAAGATAATGTAAGCGTTTGCTTTTTTGGGGATGGTGCTAATAATCAAGGGACTTTTCACGAAGGAATCAATCTCGCCGCTATCTGGAAACTGCCCGTCATTTTCATCGCAGAAAACAATGGTTACGGGGAAGCGACGCCATTTTCGTATGCTTCAAGCTGCAAATCGATTGTGGATCGAGCTGCCAGTTATGGTATTCCGGGTATTCAAGTGGATGGAAAAGATGTGACAGCTGTTTATCAAGCAGCAGAACAAGCGATAGAACGAGCAAAAAATGGAGAAGGTCCGACATTGATTGAATGCATGACATATCGGAATTATGGTCATTTTGAAGGAGACGCTCAGCGCTACAAAACCAATCAAGAAAAAGCCGAACATCAAGAAGAGAAAGATGCCATCACTCTTTTTAAAAATGAATTATTAAAGCAGCAGCTGCTAACAGATCAAGAAATATCAAGTATTGAAGCGTCTGTAGCAGAAGCGATAGATGAAGCCGTGAGATTTAGTGAAGAAAGTGAATATCCAGATCATACTGAATTGCTAACTGATGTGTATGTTTCGTATCAATAAATCTGAAAGGAGAGAGGGAAATGACAAGAGAAATCAGCATGTCTAGTGCTTTGAATGAAGCGATTAAACTGGCAATGAGAAGAGACGAAGATGTCATTTTAATGGGGGAAGATGTTGCGGGAGGTGCTCATGTAGATCACTTACAGGATGATGAAGCATGGGGCGGTGTTCTTGGTGTAACAAAAGGGATTGTTCAGGAATTTGGGCGTGAACGTGTCCTTGATACACCGATTAGTGAAGCTGGCTATATAGGTGCGGCCATGGCTGCTGCTTCAACAGGGCTAAGACCAATTGCTGAACTCATGTTTAATGATTTTATCGGTACTTGTCTTGACCAAGTGCTGAATCAAGGCGCAAAATTTCGATACATGTTTGGCGGAAAAGCAGAGGTGCCAATCACGATTAGAACGACCCATGGGGCGGGTTTTAGAGCAGCTGCCCAGCATTCGCAAAGTTTGTATGCACTATTTACAAGTATCCCTGGATTGAAAGTAGTTGTGCCTTCTTCACCATATGATGCCAAAGGGCTGCTGCTGGCAGCCATCGAGGATCAGGACCCTGTCATCTTTTTTGAAGACAAGACGCTTTACAATATCACAGGAGATGTGCCGGAGAGGTATTACACACTGCCGCTTGGTCAAGCAGATGTGAAGAGAGAGGGATCTGATGTAACCATCTTTGCCGTGGGCAAACAAGTGTATACAGCACTCGAAGCGGCAGAGCAATTGTCTGCTCAAGGTATTGAAGCGGAAGTAATTGATCCAAGAAGCTTGTCGCCGCTCGATGAGGAGGCCATTCTGACTTCAGTAGAAAAAACAAATCGACTTGTCATTGTCGATGAAGCAAATCCAAGATGCGGAATTGCCGCAGATATCTCTTCTTTGATTGCAGATAAAGGATTTGATTTACTGGACGCACCAATCAAAAAAGTGACGGCTCCTCATACACCGGTGCCATTTTCTCCACCTCTTGAAGATATATATTTGCCAACACCCGATAAAGTTGTGAACACCGTATTAGAGATGATTGGCAAGAGTCATGACAAGATCTTGAACTAGAGAAAGGAGAGAGGGAGATGGCTGTCGAAGTTGTGATGCCTAAATTGGGCATGTCGATGAAAGAAGGAACGGTATCTGTCTGGAATAAAGAGGTCGGTGAGACCGTAAATAAAGGAGAAAGCATTGCAAGCATCAACTCCGAAAAAATTGAAATGGAGATCGAATCACCTGCTGAAGGAACAATATTGGATATAAAAGTACCTGAGGGAGAAGGTGTACCGCCTGGCACGGTCATCTGCTATATCGGTGAAGGAAATGAACAGGTGGAGAGAAAGAAAGAAAAAGAAATCCAGTCAAAACCAAAGAAAGAGAGAAAAAAAATCTCCCCTGTTGCCCGTAAAATGGCGAATAGCGCAAACCTAGACATTGATACGCTAGTGGGGACAGGACCAGGTGGAAGAATTACGAAAGAGGATGTGCTTCGTGCACTTCCTGAACGGAAAGAGAAGAAACAAAACGAGACAGTGCAACAGCCTATTAACATGATGCGGAAAACAATTGCCTCAAGAATGATGGAAAGCCTGCAAACAAGTGCACAATTAACCATTACGATGAAAGCGGACGTGACAAAACTGACAAACTTACAACAACAGCTGAATGAAACAGCCATCGCACGTTACGAGACAAAGTTGACCATCACCGATTTTGTAGCCAAAGCAGCGATCCTATCGTTGTTAGAACATCCTGCGATGAACAGTCAATATCATAACGGAGTTGTCGAAACCTTTGAGAATGTTCATCTTGGGATTGCTGCTGCGTTAGATAACGGATTGGCTGTACCGGTCATTCGGGATGCGGAGCGGTTAACGCTGATAGAGCTGGCGAAGGGCATTAAATTGTATGGTAAAAAAGCACGTGAAGGAAAGCTTCTACATGACGAAATCAAAGGTTCTACCTTTACCATCACCAATCTTGGAGCGTATGGTGTAGAGCATTTCACACCAATTTTGAATCCGCCGGAAGCGGGGATCCTTGGCGTCGGAACAATGTATGACACCCCTGTTTATCGAGAGGATGAATTGTGCAAAGGGACCATCCTACCACTCAGTCTTACGTTTGATCACCGCGTGCTGGACGGGGCGCCTGCCTCTGCATTTTTATCAACGGTCAAAGCACACTTAGAAGAACCAATATCCATTCTTTTATAGGAAGAAGGTGAATGTACCATGACACTGGTCATTATAGGAGGCGGACCAGCAGGTTATGTGGCGGCCATAACAGCCGCCCGTTTTGACAGGGAGGTTGTGTTAATTGATCAAGGTCAGCTGGGAGGTACCTGCCTCAATGACGGCTGTATCCCGACCAAAGCACTTTTGCAAAGCGCCGATATGTATGAGCATGTGAAATCGGCTGGACATTTTGGAATTGAGCTTCCAGAACATGAGCCTATCATTCAATGGAATGCTGTCCAAAAGCGGAAACAGTCTGTCGTCAAGCAGCTCACTGATGGTGTTCGTTACTTGATGAATAAAAACAAAATTACCGTGGTAAATGGGAAGGCTTCATTTCTATCAGCACATGAGCTATTCATAGAAAGTGAAGGGAAGTCTGAAATCATTCAAGCCAAACAAATCATTATTGCAACAGGGGCTGTGCCTGCGGCTTTACCGTTTGCACCTTTTGATGGCGAATGGATCATTCACAGCAAGGACGCCATGTCACTTTCTTCGATCCCAGATTCACTTTGTATCATTGGGGGCGGGGTGATTGGCTGTGAGTTTGCGAGCATCTTTAGCAGAATGGGATCAAAGGTTGTCATGGTTGAACGGGCAGTGCACATTTTACCAGAAGAAGATCGTGATACAGCACAATGTCTTCACGAGCAGCTCGAAGAAACGGGTGTAAACATTTTGACGTCCGCCACAGTCAAACAGCTTGATTCCACTTCAAGAAAAGTAGTGGTGGAGAATAATCAAGGAGAACGTTGTGACATCCAGTCGGATCTTTGCTTAATGGCGATTGGCAGAACTCCGCAACTTGGAGAGTTGAATCTTGATCAGATTGGAATTGAATTTGATAGAAACGGAATCTACGTCAATGAACATATGCAAACCAATCTCCCGCATATTTATGCGTGCGGTGATGTGACAGGTGGTGTCCAGCTTGCTCATACTGCCTTTCATGAAGGGACGGTTGCGGCTTCCCATGCATCAGGTGAACATCTAAAGGTCAATGAACAAGTGATTCCGAGGTGCATCTACACCTCTCCAGAAATCGCGAGTGTTGGTTTAAATGAAGAGAGTGCTAGAAAACAATATGAGGAGATTCGGATAGGGACATGTGCATTTTCTGCAAATGGAAAAGCATTAATCTTAAATCAACCAGCCGGTCACGTAAAGGTCATTGTAGAGCCGCAATATCAAGAAATATTAGGCATTTCAATCATTGGACCGAATGCAACAGAAATGATTGGACAAGCGGCGGTGATGATGCATGCAGAGTTGACCGCTGATACATTAGAGCAGTTTATTGCGGCACATCCGACACTTTCAGAGGCAATACACGAAGCCGTTCTGCAAACCATTGGAAGAGCGGTGCACTGCTGAAAGAGACTCCTTTTCTATCCAATTGACTTCTTGGGTTAGCCAATGATAATTGAAAGCGCTTTTATGTTTATCTATAATGAATAAAAAGCCCCCAGAGGAGAGGATGGAATGAATCCGACGCCTTGTTATTTAAATACGTGGAAACGTTTTGTTCGTGAAGGTTTGCTTGATCAGTCTCGTCTGAATAAGAGAGTGGCAGAATCATGGCACAGGTGTAAACAGGCAAATGTGAATCCGTATTTAGATAAAGGACAGTCGTTGTTAGAAAAGGAACGATTCAGTGCCCAAAAAAAGAAATATTCATTATTCCTAAATGCGGCTCTTCCTTACTTAAATAAAATCAATCAGCAATTAAAAGATTCTGATATGCTGGCCTTACTCATCGATGCAGATGGTTATGTGCTAAGTCTGACAGGAAGCGAAAGAACGATGGTGGAAGCCAGAAGAATTAATTTTATGGAGGGTTCACGCTGGACTGAAACAGATGTAGGGACAAATGCGATCGGAACGGCACTCGTCATCGGAGAAGCGGTGACGATCAACGGAACGGAGCATTTTTCTATCGCCTCTCATCATTGGAGTTGTTCAGCTGCTCCAATTCGCGATGCGGACGGTACGATCATAGGGGTGATTGATATCTCCTGTATGACGGATAACAAGCACCCTTTTATGCTTGGAATGGCTTCAACAGTTGCTTATGCCATAGAGAGAGAAATTCAAGTCGAGCAAAAAAGGAGAGAGATGGAACTGATCACTCATTGTCTCCAGCAGGTGGAAGCAGATGAACCGTATGTGGTCTGTAATGAAAAAAAGCAAATTGTGTCTGCCAGCAGGTCGATTAGAGATCGATTTTCAGACTGGAATGGAATGGATGTTGATCGGCTTAAGGATCATTCATTTGTTATCCGGGGAAAGCAGATCATTCAATCAGAGCAAGATGGGAAGGTGCTAGGCATATCCCTTTCTCTTGAAGAAGCAGCGAAAAGCAGCATGACCGTTTCTTTTGCTCAATTTCCTGGGGAATCAGGAACAAGTAAGGTATTTCAACAGACGCTTAGTGAGATGAAGAGAGCGGCACAAACAGATGCTCATGTGTATATTTGGGGAGAAACAGGGACAGGGAAGGAACTCGCCGCTAGAGCCATTCACTCCGCCAGTGAAAGGCATAAAGGGCCGTTTATTGCTGTTAATTGCGGAGCCATTCCTGAAAGCCTGTTAGAAAGTGAGCTGTTTGGCTATGCTGAAGGTGCTTTTACAGGAGCAAAACGTCACGGAGCTAAAGGGAAATTTGAACAAGCCCATAAAGGAACACTCTTTCTAGATGAAATAGGAGAAATCCCATATGCGATGCAAGTAGCGCTTCTTAGGGTGATAGAAGAAAGGGCAGTCGTACCGCTCGGCGGGACACACGAAATCCCTTTGGATATTCGAATCATTACAGCGACTCACCGTAATATGAACGAACTGCTGAAGGAAGGAAAAATACGAGAAGACTTGTATTACCGTCTTCATGTCTATCCGATCAATATCCCGCCGCTTAGAGAAAGAAAAGAAGACATTCATGATTTATATCGTTATTACCAAAAGAAGCATCACTGGAATGCAGCGTTTCCTGAATTATTTTTTCAGAAATTACAGGCGTATCATTGGCCAGGAAACATAAGAGAGCTTTTTAACCTGTTTGAACATCTAAGGGTCCTCTTTCCGAAAGGCGGATGGATTGGTGAATCGCAATATGCTTCAGTATTAGAGACGATTGATCAGAAAAAACAGAAGCTGCATCCAGCGGAGCAACCCGAGACTTCAAAAGAACTCACATTCAGGGAACGCATTCAAAAGCAAACAGTGATAGACGCACTGCATAAAACAAAAGGTCATGTGTCAGAAGCAGCGAGGTTAGCAGGAGTGCCAAGAAGTACTTTTTATAAGTGGATGCGAAAGTTTCATCTGTCTTAATCTTATGAGGAAGGCTGCATCAAGGCCCTTGGTCTACGTGGAGGTCGGGGGCTTTCTGTCAAGTTAAACAAATGGCATGGAAAAAGGCTTGACTGTTATATTAGTATATGTTAAATTATAAAAGCCGTCGCAAATGAAGCAGGAATGAAACGTTTAAAAATTCTTGACACATTTTTCTGGCATAGATATAATGAAACATGTCTTATTATTCCGCAGTAGCTCAGTGGTAGAGCTATCGGCTGTTAACCGATCGGTCGTAGGTTCGAGTCCTACCTGCGGAGCCATAATGGAGAAGTACTCAAGTGGCTGAAGAGGCGCCCCTGCTAAGGGTGTAGGTCGCGCGAGCGGCGCGAGGGTTCAAATCCCTCCTTCTCCGCCATTATTTTATGGCCCGTTGGTCAAGCGGTTAAGACACCGCCCTTTCACGGCGGTAACACGGGTTCGAATCCCGTACGGGTCATGTTTTGTTTTTTGATTCGTTGGGCTATAGCCAAGCGGTAAGGCAACGGACTTTGACTCCGTCATGCGTTGGTTCGAATCCAGCTAGCCCAGCCATTTTTTTATATGTTTTTCTGCATAGCAGATGAGCCATTAGCTCAGTTGGTAGAGCATCTGACTTTTAATCAGAGGGTCGAAGGTTCGAGTCCTTCATGGCTCACCATTATCACGCGGGTGTGGCGGAATTGGCAGACGCGCTAGACTTAGGATCTAGTGTCTTTATGACGTGGGGGTTCAAGTCCCTTCACCCGCATTGTTTTTTCAAACAGTGCACTTATGAATATATGAGCACATCATACACGCGGTCGTGGCGGAATGGCAGACGCGCTAGGTTGAGGGCCTAGTGGGTGAATAACCCGTGGAGGTTCAAGTCCTCTCGGCCGCATCTAAGAAACCAAAGGTTTATAACCTTTGGTTTTTTTGTTTTATTTTCAATGTTCTTATTTTGGAGAGAAAAATTTGTATAATATTATATTTCTCGAGTAAGAGCATTATATGATCTGTGTTAAATTTTTATACTTCCCCCTAAGTTTGGTTTTGTTACAAATTCATCAATAACATTCTTCAAAATGGATATGGCTATACCTTCGACATTTCAGCTGAATTTCAATATCCCACGCTCATGATCACAGGGCGTCAAGACGATGTAGTCGGATATCAAGATGCGTGGCGGCTGATCGAAGACTATCCAAGGGCCACTTTTGCAGTGCTTGATATGGCTGGCCACAACCTGCAGATTGAACAACCCGATGTGTTTCATTCATTAGTCCATAACTGGTTAAATAGACTTGAGTCGGAAAATGTGTAGTATTTATCAATAAGAGTTTACTGGAGTGAGACGGAACTAGATTATTCTTTTTACCATCAATTCACCTCTCTTATTTGAGTCACTATGTCATGTGTGATAAGCTTTTAAATCAACAAATTGCAATAATTTCCGATTCATGTTACAATAAGAATAATTATTTTTGTTCGGCGTAAAGGATAGCATGAAGAAAGACTTTTCGTCTTGAGGATACTTTGGGCAAGGATAGTATAATACATTGTGTGATAACGCACTAGGAGGCAACAAACATGGAACAAGGTACAGTAAAATGGTTTAACGCAGAAAAAGGTTTTGGATTTATCGAACGTGAAGAAGGCGACGATGTATTCGTACATTTCTCAGCTATCCAAGGTGACGGATTCAAATCTTTAGACGAAGGTCAAAAAGTATCATTTGACGTAGAGCAAGGTTCTCGTGGAGCTCAAGCTGCTAACGTTCAAAAAATTGCTTAATCTTCATTCTATCAAAACAGGTTCTCTGTAGAGAGCCTGTTTTTTTGTGCTTTCATTTATTTCTGCAATAAAAAACCCTACTCAACGTACAAGTAGGGAGATGTTACAAGGTAATCGTAAAAAAAATTCATGCTTCAAAGGTTTATCAACAGTATAGCATATTGGATTTACAATATGCGGAATTTGCTTAAATAAATTCTTTTTTTCTTTAACAAAATTGAAGGATGGATCAATTCGTAGAGAACATGTATTCAAAAATGGTGAGGGATACCGTAAAGCCCGGCAGAGTTCTTAACAGAAACTTTTAATTTGTTTTTCTGTAATCCCTTCGATAACTTCTAATTCACTTAACAAAAATTCATGAGCATCATCTAGCATTTTCTTTTCACTTGCATTTAGTGCTTTCGCTTTCTTCATCCGCATCAGATCACGTACAACTTCAGCACCGTCTTGGATGTCACCCGTTTTTATTTTGTTTGTATTAATTGTGTGGCGTTCTTTCCATGTCAGTAATTGATCTGATTCGCCATGCTGGAAAATGTGCATCACATTGTTTAATGCCAGTATATCTGTAACAGGTCTAATACGTGAACTTGACATTTTCCGTGTTGGAATCATCACTTTCATATGACTGATTGACATTTTGATCACATAATACTGCTGTTTTTCATCAGAGAATTCTTTTTCTTCTATGGCTTCAATTATACCTGCTCCGTGCATTGGATAAACAATGTTATCACCAATTTGAAACATATCATCCGCCTCCATATCATGTATCTACTTTAAGGGTACCACACTTAGAGGTAAAATAATCAAATTTTTAATAATAACATGTTTATTTATTTTTTGTCAATAAATTTTGTTCTAAAAAAGAGAGATTTTTTTGGGAATTTCGGATGATTTTTGAGTATATCCTCAAGAATCCTCGCTACAAGAAAAACAGAATATCCACCATTAAAAAAAGACCAGCCATTGAGCTGGTCTTTCCAAATAGAATTCGATCATAATGTCGAAATATCAATCACAAACCGATAACGCACATCACTATTGAGCACACGTTCATATGCTTCATCGACTTGGTTTGCGTTGATCATTTCAATTTGTGGTGCGATATTGTGAGCAGCTGCGAAATCGAGCATTTCTTGTGTTTCTTGGATGCCGCCAACGAGTGAGCCGGCGATGCTGCGACGTCCCGTAATTAATGAAAACACATGGAAGTTGTCTGGCTTTGGTGGTGCACCGACGTTCACTAATGTTCCGTCAACACGAAGTAAGGACAAATAGGCATCCACGTTGATATTGGCAGAGACGGTATTGAGAATGAGGTCATATTGACCGGCTAGTGTCTTAAACGTATCAGGGTCACTTGTAGCAAAATAGTCTTTTGCACCAAATGACAGGGCCTCTTCTTTTTTATTCAAAGAGCGGCTTAATACAGTCACTTCTGCGCCAAGTGCGCGTGCAAATTGAATGGCGACATGACCTAGACCGCCCATTCCGACAATCGCCACTTTTTTGCCAGGCCCAGCCTTCCAGTGTTTTAACGGAGAATACGTTGTGATGCCGGCACAGAGAAGAGGGCTGGCGACATCGAGGGAGAGCTGGTCAGGAATATTCACAACAAATCGTTCTGTCACAACAATTTTCTGACTGTAGCCGCCGTAAGTTGGTTCTCCATCATAATCCAGGTTATTATAAGTTTGAACGACTCCTTTCTTGCAATATTGTTCATCTCCATTTTGGCAATATTCACATGTACCGCAAGAATCGATAAAACAACCGACGCCTACACGATCACCAATGTTGAATTTCGTGACAGCATCCCCAACAGCTGAAACAACTCCAGTAATCTCATGACCCGGAACCATTGGGAAAATACCGCCGCCCCATTCATCAAAGGCACTGTGGATATCTGAATGACAGATCCCGCTAAACTGAATATCAATTAAAATATCATGTGGACGAAGTGCTCTTCGTTCAATGGTTGTCCGTTCAAAGTTTGCTTTTGCATGGGAAACACTTAAAACGTTTGATTGGTGCGTCTGACACATTCTTGATCATCCTTTCAGAAGTAAGATTCGGTCCTTCCTCTATACTGTACGTCTTAAAGTGAACTTTAAGTCAACATAGAATCCTCTGATCGCCTCAATTCAGGCTTTAGCATCATCCTTGAATCAAGATTTGAGCCAAAAGTATCTTGTCTTCTCGATTAAAATGGAGATGATGGGAAAAGGGAGATCGTCAAGTAAGAGAAAGAAGAGAAGGGTGAAAACAATGAAAATAGCACAAGCCGCCAAGCAGCTCGATTTATCTACTGCTACGCTCAGGTATTATGAGAATATAGGTTTAATTAGACCGATCAGGCGTGATGAAAATGGTGTTCGTGATTATACAGAAGAAGATATTCAGTGGATAGAATTTATTAAATGTATGAGAAATGCGGGTCTGTCAATTGATGCTCTTAGAGAATATACGGCTTTATTTATCGAGGGAGAGGATCGTACATTGTCCTCAAGGAAGAGTATTTTGGTCAATGAGAGAGAAAGACTCGTAGACAAACAAAAGGAAATCGAAGAAACGATTAAACGGTTAGATTACAAGATCGAAAGTTATGAAGATATTATCCACAGCTATGAACAAAAACTAGTTCATCAATTAAAAACGAGCTCTATTTAAATGAAGAAAAACCTGTGACTTGTCACAGGTTTTGTGATGTGGTTATCTTTTTGTGTAACGCACCCAATTGTAATGAGCATAAAGTGGAGTAACACCGTTGTAGGAGCCGAGCCATTCATCGACACCTGCACCATTCCATAAGTTCATCATAATCTTTCCCGGTGTTTGAGGGATTTGAGTAGTAGCCGTATGTTTTAATTGACCGTCCACATACCATTTAATCGAGTTAGGCTGCCAGTCGAACGCATATGTGTGATAAGAGTTTGCTGCATCAAAACCAAGGTTGACGATTTTTTCATGATTTCCGACACCATTGGTATAATAGTTAAACTGAACCTTTGTCGTATCTTTTCCTAGAAATTCGATGTCGATTTCATCCCAAGGCGTACCATCAGTCGGTCCCGTATAAGTAAAGAACGAAGACACGATCCCAACATTTTTGGCTGGTTTCATGTTTACTTCATATAGCCCATAGCCATATGTTTGAGTAGAACGGTTTTCTCCGCAGTCAAACTTATTATAGGAGGGACTTGTGAGCGATAATCGCATTTCCCCTAACGACGTCATGGAGACATTGTTTGCGCGCCACGTACAGTTAAACATATTTCCGTTCGAGTACCCATCGGCTTTTTGCCATAACCCGGTACTATAGTTGTTGAACGGTTCATAAAACGACCCACCCGTTTGTGCCGAGGCACTTGCAGCAAATGTGGACAAACTTAAGAATAATCCAGTGACAAGCAGCATCAACATTCGTTTTACACGATAAGACATGTAGGCATTCCCCTCTCTTTTTGAAAGCGTTTTCTTTTTGATCATACATGATTCTCTCAAAATGGAAAATCGGTCTAAATAATGATAAACAGTGTGTTTTTTTAATAGAATGAAAAGAAAATTGATAGGTAAAAAATAATGATTGACAAAGCGGACAGTTGTCCGTAAGATAATACCGGTACAATTGTCCTAATGAAAATGAAAGAAATTTGATTTACACATAGAGATATATGCAAGGTGGATGAAGGTAAAGAAGGTGAAGCATCATGGAAAAGGATATTGGAAAGGAAATTGAAGAGGTCGCTTTTTCTTTGTTTCAAGAGTTTGGTGTAGAGAATGTCAGTATGCATAAAATTGCTAAAACAGCTGGTGTTGGACAGGGTACTCTTTACCGCCGATATGCCAATAAAAGTGATTTATGCCTTTCGATCCTTGGAGAAAAATTTGAACAACTGATCCCTGCGTTGCATCTTTACTTAAGTAAAATCAGTGATCAGCCGGTTCGTGAGCGTTTACGATATGTTCTTGAAGAAATTCATCTCATCGTCGGTCATCATTTAGATTGGATTCGCATGCTCACAATCTCTGGGAACTTAGAGCAGACAAGTAAAGTATATGATTGTCATTACAGTCAATCACTCAAACAAATCATTCGTGATTTGCTCGAGGAAGCGAAAGTAAAAGGAGAAGCGAACATACAAGACATTGAGTTGACGACATTATGTATGTCCTCTCCAATGACGCCTGAACTCATGTTCTATATTCATGAATCCGGCTACTCAATCGAAAAAATTGCACAATTCGCTGCGGAAAAACAAATTTTATCTGTTTTTCAACGACAATGAAGTGGCTCATTTCTGACTAGCCTGACTTCCTAAGATTGCTCAATATTGAAAAAGAAAAGGAGCCAACTTAATATGAACAAACAGCAAACAGCAGCTTCCGACATTCGAACGCTGCCCATTATTATTTCATTTATCACAGCTGGATTTATTGGACTTTTTAGTGAAACGGCACTCAACATGGCGCTGAGAAGTTTAACATTAGACTTTGGTATTGAAGCAACGACTGCTCAGTGGCTTACAACCGGCTATTTATTAACACTAGGGATTCTTGTTCCAATTTCAGGCCTCATTCTTCAATGGTTTACAACAAGACAGCTTTTCATAACTTCACTGGTCTTTTCGATCATCGGTACATTTATTGCGGCCGTTGCACCAGTCTTCAGTATTTTAATGGTGGCACGTGTGGTGCAGGCAGTAGGAACAGCCTTGCTCCTTCCATTGATGTTTAACACGATTTTGGTCATCATTCCGCCTCATAAAAGAGGTAGATCAATGGGGATTATCGGTCTTGTCATTATGTTTGCCCCAGCAGTTGGTCCAACGGTCTCTGGTCTCATTCTTAAATCGTTAACATGGCATTGGATTTTTTGGATTTCGCTTCCGTTATTAGTTGCTGCACTCGTATTTGGGTATATTTTTATGCAAAATATTACGGAACCCACAAGACCGAAAATCGACATTTTATCGATTGTGTTATCAACCATCGGTTTCGGTGGAATTGTGTATGGCTTTAGCAGTGCTGGTGAAGGCGGCGGCTGGAGCAGTATGCATGTGATTGTGGCGATTGTTGTAGGTGTCATTGGCATTCTTGTGTTCTCCCTAAGACAGTTAAACATGAAAGAACCGATGTTGAATTTAAGCCCATTTAAATATCCAATGTTTGTGATCGGGTTACTTCTGATCTTAGTGTGTATGATGGTGATGCTGTCTGCTATGATGATTTTGCCATTATATCTGCAAACGTCCTTGGCACTTTCTACATTTACAGCAGGTTTAATGCTATTACCAGGTGGAATTATCAATGGACTGCTATCGCCAATCATGGGTGGGCTTTTTGATAAATTTGGGCCGAAGTGGCTTGTCATCCCAGGCCTTGTCATCGTTGCAGCGACCATGTTTGGCTTCACGAACTTAAGTGTGAATACGTCCATCGGTTATATCGTGACGCTTCATATTACGTTAATGATAGGAATTGCGATGATCATGATGCCTGCCCAAACAAATGGATTAAATCAGCTGCCGCCAGAGCTATATCCGCACGGTACAGCGATTATGAATACATTGCAGCAAGTGTCAGGAGCGATTGGGACTGCGGTTGGTATCTCGATCCTTTCATCAGGAGCGCGCAGTTTTATGGAAAATGTGGCTGATCCCGCAAATCCAGTCAATAAGCTGCTCGCCTTTACAAATGGCGTCCAGCATGCCTTTATCTTTGCTGTCATCATGACAGTGATTGGTTTGGTGATTGCTTTCTTTATTAAACGAGTGAAAGTAGAACAACAAGTATCATAATATATGAAAAGCACTGAGGACTTAGCGCCGCAGTGCTTTTTTTATTTACTCATAGGGGTGAATGTTTGTTTCAAAGGAGCTGAAAATGGGGAGATAGATAAAAAGCAACGACTCTCTGACGACATTGAAGGAAAAGGCGAAATTCGTAACGAATGGATAGAGATAAAAGAATAAGATAGGAGCTGAGATCATGAACTTAGACGAACAAATTAAAATGGCTGATTCATTGCGTCAACCAGCTGAAGATTCATTAGCTGGTCAATCAGAACTAAAGCCAGTCCACCCTCCTGAAGTGAACAAAATGGAATATGATATCCCAACGGGTGCTGGTGAAACAAAGGTGTGGGTATTTAAACCTGTGAAAACATTGAAACAACCCCTTCCTGTTTTCGTGAATTTGCATGGGGGCGGTTTTATACTTGGAAGTGCTGAAATGGATAATCATTGGTGTCCGGTCATAGCAGATCGTGCGGAGTGTATCGTTGTCAATGTGGAATATCAGCTGGCACCGGAACACCCTTTTCCGGCTGCTCTTCATGAATGCTACGATGTGATGAAATGGTTATATGAACATCCTGATGAACTACAAATAGACCCAAATCGAATAGCCATTGGCGGTCATAGTGCAGGCGGGAACTTGGCAACAGCGGTTTGTTTGCTTGATATCCAAAAAGGGAACAAACTTCCGATTGTCTATCAAGTGCTTGACTATCCACCGCTTGATTTGGCTACTGATCCAGCACAAAAGCCAGCGTTTGAAGAAGCAATTCCAGTTGAAATGGCGAGACTGTTTAATGCCTTCTACCTGCAAGGTCAAGATCCGCACAATCCGCTCGTTTCTCCAGTCTTTGCAGAGAGAGAAGTGTTAGCACAAATGGCCCCAGCTCTTGTTATCACAGCTGAGAAAGATTCACTAGCTGAAGAAGCTGAGCATTATGCGGACAAGTTAAAAGAAGCAGGGGTAGATGTCACATACAAACAATTTAAAGGAGTCCCTCATGCGTTCACTCATGCCGGAGATTTAGAGATAGCTGAAGAGGCTTGGCATCTGATGAGCGATCAGCTTAAGAAGGCGTTTGAATAAGAAATATTCGGATATAAGTAAAAAGCACAGACCTTTTTTTCTGTGCTTTTTTTGTGTTCTTGCTGACGTCCTGAAAAGAAGTGTAGATACAACAATCACAACTGTCGATATAATAGAAAGATAGAAGACAACTAAAAAAGGAGCTAATAGAATGAAAAAAGAGACACTACAGGCATTTTGTCTTTCTTTACAAGGAGCAACCCACGACTATCAACCTGAGTGGCAGGCAGATCGTTATCATATAGGTGGAAAGATGTTCGCCATGATGGGGGGAGACGTCGATCGCAAGCCAGTCATCACTTTAAAATGTGATCCGCAACGCGCTGAAGAATTAAGAGAAATGCATGAAGGAATTATTCCCGGCTATTACATGAATAAGACGCATTGGAATTCTATTTATCTTGATGCAGATATTCCATCTTCATTTGTCGAAGAGCTAATTGAACATTCCTATCAACTGGTTTTTCACAAATTAACAAAAAAAGCTCAGCAGGCTATCCTCCAACATAATTCAAAAGAAACCGATTAAATGCTGAACGTTCAGTTGTTCATGACTCTTTGAATCTCTTCAAAATTGACTAGAGTCACATGCTCTCGCTATACTTTAAACAGCTAGAAGATACGAATAGGGGGATATACAATGGGCTATACAGTCATTACAGGGGCAAGTTCAGGTATTGGGTATGAAACGGCTTTGGCCTTTGCAGCAAGAGGAAAAAATCTGATCTTAGCTGCACGCCGGCTTGATAAACTCCAAGAACTGAAAGAAAAGATTCTAGAAACATATCCCGATATTCAAGTGAAAGTCCAGTCTGTTGATCTAACAGACAGAGAGCAAGTGTATTCTTTCTATGAGTCATTAGCTGGTGATGAGCTGGATACGTTCATTAATAATGCCGGGTTTGGCCATTTTGGTTCAATAGGAGAGCAGGATGTGAAAAAAATTGGGGACATGCTTCATCTCAATATTGAAGCGTTAACAATTTTATCCACTCTGTTTGTCCGTGATTATGAGCAAAAAGAGGGGACGCAGCTAATCAATATCTCTTCAAGAGCGGGTTATACCGTCGTCGACAACGCTGTCACTTATTCAGCCACGAAATTTTATGTGAGCGCCTTTACAGAAGGGCTGGCCCTAGAATTGAAAGAAAAAGGAGCCAAATTACAGGCAAAAGTATTAGCGCCTGCTGCGACAGAATCGGAATTTGCAAAGCGTTCATTAGATGTCGATCAATTCGAATATGAAGGCACTATCAAGAAATATCACACATCAAAAGAAATGGCAGCGTGCTTGCTTGAGCTTTACGACAGTTCAAAAACAGTTGGTATCGTTGATGGGAAGACATTTGATTTTGAATTGAAGGACCCCATTTTTTCACACGCTGGCACAAGCATGAAATAAAAAGTTCCAATCACTGAGTAGATTCTCTTAGCGATCAGCAGGTCACCGAGCCGAAAGATGTCTTGGATAATGTGGAGCACTGTCAACACATACTAGAATAGATAAAAACACCTACACATTAGGTGTTTTTTTTATGCTTCTTTGATGAATGAAAGAATCGCAGGTCCAGTAGATGAGACTGCTGACAATTATGATCGGAAGGGATGTGGAGCTCTCAATTCCATCCATAACAAAAAGCATGACAATCATTGCTATCAGTAAGTAAGCCGCTAAATAAAGAGGATGAAAAGCCTTGGGCTGTAAAGAGAACAACAACTGTAAAGGTACCGCAAAGATGAAATAATAAACAAAAAAGATGGGAGTGTAAAACATCATAAACGCAGGCTCGCCCTGAATCGGTGGATACAAACATACGAACAAGCTGAGTAAAATGGAACTGAAGAATAGTGTGAGTAGAATTTTGTAAAATGGTTGAACGTAACGCACTGTATGTACTCCTTTTTTGTAAGATTTACTATATTTTATCATAAATGGGTTGAGAACGATTTCTGAAGTCAATTTAGGTATTATGGTATAAATAAATTTTGATAATAGTGTCCTTTTTCCTTTATTTGGTTCTGTGACTTTCACCTCATGCTGATGAATGAAGGAATGGTATAAAGTAAACCCTATAGACAGATAATTATTCATCACATTTAAGAAAAGAGATGATCTTATGAACGTAACAAAATGGTTTGGTGCTGCCCTTCTTTCTGTTTCACTATTGGTGACCGCAGCTTGTGCGAACGATAGCAATCAAGAGAATAATCAAAGTAATCAAGAAAGCACTACCAGTGAAACAAAAGAAAAAAACACGGCTGTTGAGACAGGGAACAAATCTTTATCCAATATTAAGGTGCTAGCAACAGGCGGAACGATTGCCGGTAGTTCAGATAGTAATACAGATACGACTGGATATAAATCTGGTGCACTTGGAATCGATAAAGTCATTGCTTCCGTACCACAGCTGAAGGATATTGCAAATGTCACGGGTGAGCAAGTAGCGAACGTCGGCAGTGAAAATGTGGATAACGCTCTTCTTTTAAAATTAGCGAAACGAGTCAATCAGCTTTTAAATGATGATCAAGTGGATGGCATTGTGGTGACACATGGTACAGATACTTTAGAAGAAACGGCCTATTTTTTACATTTGGTTGTAAAAAGTGATAAGCCAGTGGTGGTCGTGGGTTCCATGAGGCCAGCATCTGCCATTAGTGCGGATGGCCCGCTTAACCTGTATCATGCAGTGAAAATTGCTTCGACAAAAGAAGCCAAAGGCAAAGGTGTAATGGTGACATTAAATGACCGAATTGCCTCTGCTCGTTTTATTACGAAGACAAATACCACCACAACCGATTCGTTCAAGTCTCTTGAGCAAGGGTACATTGGAGAAGTGGCGGGTGAAGTTGTCTCTTTTTATAACGAACCGACAAGAAAACATACAGCTGACAGTGAATTCGATATTTCAAAGCTAAAAGAGCTGCCGCAAGTGGATATCTTATACGGCTATCAAAATGATCAAAAGTATGTGTATGATGCTGCGGTTAAAGCAGGAGCGAAAGGCATTGTCGTTGCCGCCGCAGGAAATGGAACGATGTCAACAGAAGCGATCAATGGGGCAACAGATGCAGTGAAGAAAGACGTGGTGATCGTGAGGTCAAGCCGTGCAGGAAATGGCATTGTCACACATGAAAAAATGGATGATGAACATCATTTTGTCTCATCGGATTCATTAAATCCACAAAAAGCCCGCATTCTACTCATGCTGGCTCTGACGAAAACAAAAGATCCAGATAAAATTCAATCCTATTACGAGCAGTATTAAAAAGAAAAAGACCCGACGTATCATTGGGTCTTTTTTTATATGTGTACCTGATGTTCAGCCCGTTTTTTTAAAGAGAGTAAAATGTCTCTCCAAACATCATCTATATCAGTAAGAAAATGTCCTGCTTGCTCGATATAGTGCGTTTTGGCGTTTGGAATGTTCGGAGCCATTCTTTCTATCTCTGCAAAAGGGGCCATCTGATCCTCTTTTCCATGCCAGACATCCACAGGGATTTGTATATCTTTCATATCGAATGCCCATGACCGCGACAGTAAATCTGGCTCATAAATACATTCATCAACTGATTGACGAGTGGCTTCGTATAAATGCCGCATCATCAGCTCCAGTTGATCATCGGTTTGAAGAAATTGCCGATCCGAAGGATGTAAATGTTTGTTCCCTTTTTTCGTTAGTTTCTTGAATTTCTCTGGTTTCTTTTCAATTAGTTTTTTCTGAGCGCGATAGCTTGCCTTTAAGAGCCAAGGCATTCTTTTACTGAGGAAAAAGGCAATCTTGTTCTCTTTTAGCATACTTTTAGGCGGTTTACCATCCTGAAATGGAGTGGTACTTGAGACGAGAGCAGCCGAAAGAATGCGATCTGGCAATTGATAGGCACAACCAGCAGCGAATGCCCCGCCTCCAGAGACACCAATCACTGAAAAATGGGAGATGTCAAGATGATCGGCCACTTCCTGTACGTCTTTTGCCCAGTCTAAAATGGTACGGTTAGGTTGCGGATCAGATAAACCAAAACCAGGTCTGTCTAAAGAAATGAGACGAATGCCAAGTTCTTTTGAGATTGGATCATCATCTAAAAACATCACTCTCGATCCAGGTGTCCCATGAAAAAAGAATACTGGGAATCCTTCAAGATCACCGTATTGAGACAAACCAATATGACGTCCATCTTGCAAATGAATCCTGTCCATATGATCATCCCCTTCATCGTTTATCTAGCTTACATATTCATGCATGAAAGGCCGGGTTAAGGCGTTTCTTTCGCAATTTGATAGATTTTTTCGTAAAGCGATAATAATGTTTTTAGATCTTCTTTTGAAAGCTTGGCATAGTATTTTTGAATAAGATGCAGCTGAATTTTTTCAATATCTTTATGATAGTCATGGCCCTTTTGAGCAAAATCAACAATGATTTCTCTACGGTTATGTGGATTAATCTCTCTTTTCACATATCCAAGCTGTTCAAGCTTTGATATAAGCTGGCTAGCGGCACTAGATGAAATGGAGAAATAATCAGCTAGTTCATTGATTGTTCTCGTCTTCGACCGCAGCAATTCAAGTGTCAGTTCTTGTTTGCTTGTTAAATCTGCATACTCATTTTTTAAGAATCGTTGATACTCTTCTACATAGATAGAGCCTAGTGCGTTTGAGTACTCAATGATTTTTTTGCTGTAATGAATGATATCCTCATCCAATGACATCACCTCTTTTCTCCTATATTATATGTGATCTTAATATTTAAGTGAAGTTAAATGTTAAGAAAAATTAAATAAAAGGAGGATAGACTGATGAGAAAATGACCTCCACTTCCTCATCAACAATGGACAAAGCATACTTCCTGTTATCCCTAAGCATTCATAAAACATAGTTGGTTTGATTTTGAACATGTAGTAGGCTAAGGTGGCAATGAATAGGTCATAAAAGAAAAACAAGTATACGTCCTTTTTGGTGATGGCATAAATGATCGTTTTGTTTGTTTTCACTGAGATTCACTCCTTAGGAAGTCGATGACTTTTTCATTGTATTATGGGCGATCTCCATTTATAATAAAAAAATAAACCAACTGGTCGGTTTTATTTGTCCGTGTGAAGAAAAGCAAGGTAGAAGGGATTGTTCATAGATGACAAGTACACAAAGCGGGGCTGGAAAAAGTGAAAAGACGAAGCAGAAGATTGTCACCGCTTCACGTGATTTATTTGCGAAAAAAGGATATTCCGAAACATCCGTGCGAGATATTCTAGAGGCGGCTGAGATTAGTAAAGGCAACCTCTATCATCATTTTAAAGGAAAAGAGTTTTTGTTCCTTCATATTATGGAAGAGGATCATCGATTCATGATGGAGACGTGGCATGAAGAGAAACAAACGCTGCACCGGGCCATTGATAAGCTTGCAGGGTTTGCAGAGCTGCTTAGTCAAATGGGGATTAACTATCCTTTAATGAGAGCAAGTGAAGAATTCTGTGCCAGTGCATTTACATCAGATGAAGTCATGGAGCGCCTGAACAAGATTGACGTAGACTTTGATGATGTAATGCGAGACATCCTGCATGAAGGAAACGAAGATGGCAGCTGGTCGATTCAGCATGTTGAATCAAAAGTGAAAATATTACTTTCCGTATTCTATGGATTAGACGTGTTATATAAAAATGACACGATGCAGCAGAAAAAGGAATTACAAAAAGAGGCGATCTCATTGTTTATTCACGGAATCAACCATCATGAGTAACAAGTGAGTCAGTAAAGGGGAAACAAACATCATGCAAAAACCGATTCGTGAGCAAAAAGCGGTACTTGTTATTTTATTAAGTAATATATTTATTGCGTTTTTAGGTATCGGTCTGATTATACCTGTCATGCCGCTCTTTATGAATGTCATGCATTTAACGGGCAGTACGATGGGATATCTTGTGGCGGCGTTTGCTGTTGCACAGCTCATCGCATCACCTATTGCGGGAAGATGGGTAGACCGATACGGAAGAAAGATCATGATTGTGTCTGGGCTGTTTCTATTCGCGTTATCAGAACTCGTTTTTGGCCTTGGGACACATGTGTATGTTCTGTATTTTGCAAGACTTCTAGGCGGTATTAGTGCGGCATTTATCATGCCGGCTGTCACTGCCTATGTCGCTGATATCACAACCGTTCAAGAAAGATCAAAGGCATTGGGGTATGTATCCGCTGCTATTAGTACCGGATTTATCATTGGCCCGGGAATTGGCGGATTTATTGCAGAATATGGCGTTCGCCTGCCGTTTTTCTTTGCAGCAGGGATTGCATTTATTGCTGTGATTTCGTCTATGTTTATGCTGAAGGAACCATTAACAAAAGAAGAGCGAGAGAAACAAATGGATCAAGTGAAAGAATCGACCTTCTTTAAAGACTTGAAAAAATCAATTCATCCAAGCTATCTCATCGCCTTCATCATTGTCTTTGTGCTGGCGTTTGGACTATCTGCATATGAAACGGTCTTTAGCTTGTTTACAAATCACAAGTTTGGATTTGGTCCGAAGGATATTGCGATTATCATTACCGTCAGTTCAATTGTAGCCGTCATCATCCAAGTCCTCGTGTTTGGTAAAATGGTGAATGCGCTTGGGGAGAAACGAGTTATTCAACTATGCTTGATTGTTGGAGCAGTTCTCGCTTTTGTTTCCACAGTCGTGTCAGGCTTTATGGTTGTGCTGATCGTGACGTGTGTGATTTTCCTTGCGTTCGATTTATTGCGCCCTGCACTCACGACCTTCTTATCAAAAATCGCTGGCAATCAGCAAGGATTTGTCGCAGGGATGAACTCTACCTACACAAGTCTTGGTACGATCTTTGGCCCGGCACTTGGCGGCATTTTATTCGATCAAAATATTCATTTCCCATTCCTGTTTGCGGGTGTTGTCTTATTTCTTGGATTGGGCTTAACCCTTATTTGGAAGGGGAAGGCGACAGAAGAGGCATCAGGAGAATAATGAAAAGCAGATACTACCAATGCTTGTGTCTAGTGAGGAAATAATCCTTTTCCTAAAAAATCCTGTTGATAATTTACTAGTAGATTAAAAAATAAAGTAATAAAATGGAACACCAAAGATTTATTCAAAAATCTTTATTGAAAAAAGTGAGACTTTTTTAGGTCTCTTTTTTTAAGGTTGCGGCTTCAGGTGATTCAGTGCCTGCGCCAGTTTTTGATTTTGTTGCTTTTTGTAAAACAGAAAGGCGATGATATGGCCTACTAATGTGAGAAAGGCTATACCGATAAAATAAGGCATGATCCATTCGAGCAGTGCAGTCGAATATAAAGCGACGGCTCCTACTTGAAACCCTAAATTGACGACAGTGGAGATGAGAATGTTGATGGGTGCTGGAAAGGTAAAGTAGTTCCATAGTAAAGGATACATGACCCCAAAGACGATGCCTGCCAAAGTACCGATGGCAATGATGTGCCACACGTAATGAAAAGGGATAGAGGATGACCATTGAGTGATTGACAGGATGAGTGTCAGCCATACGATAGAGACAAAAGCTGTTTGCATAAATTGATGTTTTAGTTCCTTGATCATTTGAATCGCTCCTTTATATATTTGGCGTAATGACGACTGACGGTGTAGCTGTTTTTCGAGATGGTTTCGACCTCTAAGCGAGCGTACGTACCAGCAACAAAGCTGTCGACTTGCGCTAAATTGAGAATGACTGCATTGTTGATACGATAGAAATGTTCACGCTCTAACGACTTCAGATCCTTCAGCCGTTTACTGAGAAAATACGTCGTACCCTGAGTCGTGATCACCTTTGACAGATGTCCAAGCGCAGAGATCGCTTCAATTTGTTCTAATGGTAAAAGAGACTGCCGATCATTTTTTGGATCTTTGACCGTTAGAGATGTACTAGTCTCCAGCATTGATGCCATCTTTTGTAAACGTTCTTGATTATGTGGATGGCTGATGACGTCTACTTCCGTCACATCCTTTTCTTGATTCCAGATCAAACGAAATTTCATTCATAAACCTCCTCTCACAATGAGCATAGCAATAGATGAAAGCGAATGCGATTGAATGTTGCTTTGATGCAGAAGAATTCTTTTTGTTGCAAAGATTCACCGCGTGTCTGCGGCTTTCCTTTATAATGAAAAGATACTCGTTCGTGAATGGAGGAATGATGTTGTATCTTGTAGATCAACAAAGGACAGGAGCGGTAAAAGAGGAAATTCGGCGGATTGATCCTGCCTATCCAGTGTTCGTAGATGCGATACTCGATGGCGTGATACAAGGAGATTTATATGTGGATCACCGAGATCACCCGTGTGTCTATTTTGCAGGGATGACAACCGACATTTATTATGTCGCAGGCAAGACAGAAGCAGCACTCTCATTATGTTCAACGTTCATTGTGGATGTTTATAAAAAGCAGAAAAGAGATAACAGACGGTTCACTTTGTTTTCAGCAAATCCAGCATCAGATGAGATGATGAAAAAATGCTTCGGTTCCCAACTGAATGAAATGCAAAGACATGCGTATTCTTATGACTTGACCTCTCCTGATCTGATTGTGCCTGATCAAGACGAAATGATCAAACGCACGAATGAACAAGTCATTGCCGCAAGCAAAGTATTCCCATCCAGCTATTATGAAGCATATTGGGGAGGAGTAGATCACTTTTTATCTAATGGCGTCGGAGTTGCCATCTTAAATGGTGAAGATGTGGTCAGTGAATGTATCTCTATTTTTTTAAGTGAAAAACGTGTGGAAATCGATATTTGGACAGATGAAGCCTGCCGTGGAAAAGGGTTGGCTTTGTTAGCAGCTCAGCAAATGATCAGCATCTGTGTTGAAAAAGGGAAGACACCGCATTGGGATTGCGATGTCCATCATGCAGCCTCGGCCAAATTGGCAGAGAAGCTAGGTTTTCATTGGACAAAGACGTATCGTTTATTTTATGCCTCACGCTGAAAAGGTTTTGAGATACCAAGCATCCATGGCAGAATGCTCTGAGCCTTCAATCGGTGCAGGAAGAAGAGAGAAGTCATACCGTTGATAAAGACCAGTAGCAGCTGTTAATTCACTGCGGGTTTCTAAATAACAAGCATCGTAGTATGTAGCTGCATATTGCAGGGCCGTATCCATCAGTTTCTTGCCCGCACCTTTGCCTTGTGCTTTGGGGCTTAAATAAAGCTTTTGCAGCTCACAAATGCCATCTGTGAAAGGGGCAATGCCAACGCCACCAACAATTTCACCATGTTCTTCGGCAATCCAATAGGCTGCATGAGTCAATGATTGATAGTATTCGAAAAGCTGATCAAGGTGTGGGTCTGTGTAGGCTGTACCTTCAATCGCAAGATTCGCTGATTCTAATGACTGGCGGATAATGGCCGCGATAAAAGGATTGTCCTGCTTTTGAATCGGTCTAATATTCATTGGAAAAACCTCCATTGTCATAGGATAAAAAAGAAAAGGAGTTGATGCGATATGTTCTGGCTGCAAACCGCTATTTTTACTGTCATTGTACTCTGTCTCTCGTGGTGGGCAGGAAAAAGACGCAGGCATCGCCATGCCGGGCTGATTGTTCCGATATGTATCACTTTGTTTGGATTGCTCTTATTGATCGGCAGTTTCTTCATTGGCAGATGGGAAGGGATGGCGCTCAGCATATCAAGCGTCTCTATCGTTCTCTCTTCTATCATTTGTTTGATCATCGTTACAGGGGTTCATTTGTTTAAAAAAGATGACCCATCGTAGGCTGGGACATCTTTATGATTTGATTCTATCGTATTCCTCACGAAGGATGCCCATCATGATGACATCCGAATAAGCACCGTTGAAATAGAGCGCTTGACGTCTTTTTCCTTCATATTGAAATCCGGCTTTCTCATAGCTTCGAAAGGCTCGTGGGTTATGGGAAAAAACTTCAAGCTCAAGCCGATTGAGTTCTAACGTCTCAAAGGCAAATGTTTGAACCATCCGAACAGCCTCAGTACCATACCCTTTGTGAAAATGCTCTGGACCATGCAGCGCAATGCGGAAACTTGCCGTATGGTTTACCGGATCAATATCCACAATCGCCGCATCCCCGATCATTTCTTTCGTGTCTAGCAGACAAATGGCAAAGTCTCGTCTACTGTCATCCAGCAGAAAACGGGTATAGGCTGAACGAATTTCTTCTAGTGTGAACGTTTTGCGTGTGCCAGTCATATAAAGTGTTTCTGCATGCTGGCATCCTCTATGAATACCAGGATAATCTTTTTCTTCAATCGGTCTCAAGAATAATCGAGTCATGATGGATCAGCCTCCTCTATATATCGGGAGATTTCAATTAAGTTCATATCAGGATCACGGATATAAATGGATTCAATCGGACCTAATGCACCAGAACGTCTGACCGGACCTTCTTCAATTGGAACAACCTGCTTTCGAAGATGAAGCAATAAACTGTCTATATCTAAATCGGTGATAAAACACAAGTCAGCAGATCCAGGCTGGGGATGAGCAGCTTTTGGTTCAAATTCATGACCCGCTTCATGAAGGTTGATCTTTTGTAAGCCAAAACGAAGGGCTTTACGGCCTTCTCCAAAAGTTTCTTCCTTCATTCCTAATACGTTTGTATAAAAGCGAATGGTTTCCTCCATATGTTGAACAGTCAACACGATATGATCAAGTCGTCGTATCATCAGTCTCTCCTCCAAGTATGATCATTGTTTGAACTGCTTCTATTATATCATCCCTTGAAGAAGATACCTTATTTGATCACGGTTTTATAACTCCAGCTTTCTAGGGACATCTCTTCTCCGTGCAGTACTCTCTCATCAAACTCCGTCCACCCATTTTTTCGATAGAAATGACGATTGGCCTCGTTGTGTGTAATCAGTGTGAACAGTCCGCCGCCTTGCCGGGCGATAAAGGGGAAAAGGCATTGCTTTAACATACGGCTTCCAAGTTTTTTTCCTTGTTGGTCTTTTGCAACGACAAGAGCTTCTAAATACCAGTAAGGTTTCTTTAAGGAGGAACACGCTTTTTTTGCCTCCTTTAACATACGGAACACATGCTGAATCGCCGATATGCCGCCAGTAAAGAGCAGCTTTAACCCACCAGATAACACATAATCCATGAGTCCTGGCTCAGGAAGACGAGGATGTTTTAACAGGGCGGCAGACACAATTTTCTCGTTCTCAACCCCGACCAAACAGATTTGATGCTGAAAATATACCCTTGTATTGATCAAATGCAGCTGACGGGCGAAAGCAGCACGCTTGGTAACCTTTTCGCATAATAAATCAAAAAATGAATAGTTCTGAAATGAATCATCTAACAACGCTGCCACTTGAGGCAGTTCATCCTCTCTAGCAAGTCTGAATTGAAACATATGATGGCCCTCCTTTTTTTGAACAGATATAGATTATTGAACATGTGTCCATTATAATAAGAGGAAAATAAACCGAACATCGGCAATGAATGATCTCTTGTTCATAAATAGACAGGTATAGCCAGATTGTTCAAAAATGGAGGGTGTTTGATGAAGGACAGACGAACAATCAAAACCAAAAAGGCGATACGGGAAAGCTTTCTTGAGCTTTTAAAGGAAAAAGATGTTCAACAAATTACAGTATCAGAGCTATCTAGAAGAGCGGATTTAGGAAGAGGGACCTTTTATTTGCACTACCAAGATGTATTTGATTTGCATGAACAGCTTGAGAAGGAACTATTCGATCAGCTTGGCGGACTATACGATGAATCATTTCCAAGCCAGGACCCGCTTGATATGCTGTCCTTTTTAAACAAAACAACTGAGTATTTAAAAGAAAAACAATTCATGATGACATTGTTTGTCAAACCGAATAGCCCAACGACGAATCAATTCAAATCGTTTTTTAAAGAAAAAATCATGAAAGAGTGGCAGCTTGATCAGCGGCAAATTACGGAGCATGAACAGATTGTGGCCTCATTTGTTGTGTCTGGTGTTGTTGGTGTACTGGAGGAATGGATTCATGAAGGGATGACAGTCGAAGCGGGGCAGCTTGCACACATCTTGTACAAACTTCTCATGAAGGTAGAACAGGAATCGTAAGAAACGAATGGATCATATATCATTTATCTATTCTTTTTGTTAAAATGAGAATATACGTTCTTATTTCAGGCGGGGAGTGGTGAGATTGAAAAGGAAATTACTATTTTATGGGGCAATGAGCATTGATGGATATTTAGCAAGGGATGATCACCGTTTAGATTGGCTCATAGGAACAGAGGGCGAAGAGGATACGAGATATGAGGAATTTTATGCTTCAGTCGATACGCTGATCATGGGACGGAACACATATGAACAGGTTCTAAAGCTCTCACCTGATGGGTTTCCTTATGAAGACAAGACATGTTATATCGTTTCTCGCACTTTACAAGACAGTCATACAGGAACCCGTATCATTCGTGAAGATGTTCTCTCATTTATCCACAACTTAAAAAATGAAAAAGGGCAGCATATATGGATAGTAGGAGGCGGGGAACTGCTTCAAGCATTATTAAAAGAAAAATTAGTCGATGAGCTGTATCTCCAAATCGCACCTGTCATGATTGGAAAAGGAATCCCTCTTTTCCCTCCAACTGATCAGGAATCTAGATTTTCATTACAACAAGTGAATCAATACAAACAAATTGCTGAAATGCATTTTGTGTCAAAAGAAGACCACTGAATCACAGGGGTCTTTTTTTAATCAAACAAACACGTTGACAAGAAAATATCCTAGTGTTAGGATAAATTTATCCTAGTTTTAGGATTTATTGAAAAAGGAGTAGTTGCCATGGTGCAGCAAGATCAGGAATTAGACTTAAGGCTTTTCCGAGTGTGGATGAAAGCCTACCATGCCCTTTTTGCAAACATCCAAAAAGACATTGAACGTTATGATATCGGATTTGAAAACTTTCAAATTCTTGAATTACTGTATAGTAAGGGACCGCATCCCGTTCAAAAAATTAGTGAGATTCTATCCATTCCAAGTGGGAGCATCACCTATGTGGTCAACAAATTAGAAAAACAAGAATTAGTCAAAAGACAATGTGCACCTTCTGATAAACGTGTATTCCATGTATTACTGACAGATAAAGGGAAGCAGCTATTTGACGATATTTTTCCAAAACATACAGATGTCATTTCACAAAATCTGTCCTTTATCGAAACAGAGGAAAAAGAACAGCTCATTGAATGGTTGAAAAAAATCGGTTTAGGTGCAAAACAACTTCACGAAAAGGGGAAACAAGATGACACACAGCTTTGATACATTGGTACGTGAAAGACGATCAGCATCAAATTTTTTGCCAAATATCTCGATTTCGAGAGAAGAGCTTAATAGTATCTTTGAAGAAGTGAAGCTGGCACCTTCAGCCTTTAATTTACAGCATACGCAATATGTCGTCGTCCAATCAGAAGCGCTTAAAGAGCAAGTAAGAGATGCTGCATTTGGACAATATAAGGTGCATTCCGCTTCAGCAGCGATCATTGTACTCGGCGATCCGAAAGCTTATGAGCAAGCAGGAAACATTTATGAAGGCCTAAAAATGCTCGGCATCTTAAATGCGCAACAATATGAGGAAATGGTCAGAGAGACGATGAGTTTTTATGTGCAGAGAGGATCAGACTTTCAGAAAGAAGAGGCGATTCGCAATGCTTCATTATCTGCCATGCTATTTATGCTTGCCGCCAAAAACAAGGGATGGGATACTTGCCCAATGATCGGCTTTGACCCCGAAGCAATGAAAAAGGTGTTAAACATCGAATCAGATTTGGTTCCTGTATTAATGATCACGCTCGGAAAAGAAAAAGTAGAAAGCAGACAAGCGAGAGGCTACCGCAAGCCGGTCTCTGAATTTGTGACATATTTATAAGATAGGGGGTTCCATTCATGGAACTAGGAATTAGTACATTTGTAGAAACAACACCTGATTTTCAAACAGGAAAAACAGTCAGCCACGCACAGCGTATTCGTGAAGTAGTAGAAGAAATTATTTTAGCAGATCAAGTGGGTCTGGACGTTTTTGGTGTAGGAGAGCATCATCGTGAAGATTTTGCCGCATCAAATCCAGCAGTCGTATTAGCAGCTGCGGCAACGCAAACAAAGAATATTCGTCTGACAAGTGCCGTAACTGTTCTTTCATCGGCAGATCCTGTTCGTGTGTTTCAAGATTTTGCGACATTAGATGGCCTTTCTAACGGGCGTGCAGAGATCATGGCTGGCCGTGGATCATTTATTGAATCGTTCCCGCTTTTTGGCTATGACTTAGATGATTATGAAGAATTATTTGAAGAAAAACTAGATTTACTGTTGAAATTACAGCAGTCAGAGCGTGTGACGTGGAGCGGTAAGCACCGTCCAGCCATTCAGGATGTCGGCGTATATCCAAGACCTGTTCAAGATCCGCTTCCCATCTGGATTGGCAGTGGAGGAAACAGAGAATCTGTCGTACGTGCTGGATTATTAGGATTACCACTTGTCCTTGCCATTATTGGCGGCAGCCCTAGACAGTTCGCACCGCTAGTGCAGCTCTACAAGCAAGCTGCGATTCACGCTGGACATGATCCTGAGAAATTAACGGTGGCATCCCATTCACATGGATTTGTTGCGGAGGAAACAGAATTAGCAGCAGATCAATTCTTCCCTTCTACACAGCATGTCATGAATACATTAGCAAGAGAACGAGGCTGGGGACCTTATACCCGTTCTACATTCGATGCAGCAAGAACATTAGAAGGTGCATTGTATGTAGGAGATCCAGATGCCGTAGCAGAGAAAGTGATTCATCTGCGAAAAAATGTAGGCATTACGCGCTTCATGTTGCACGTGCCAGTCGGTTCAATGCCGCATGATCAAGTGCTGAAAGCTATTGAGTTATTTGGGAAAGAAGTGGCTCCTAAAGTAAGAGAAGAGGTTGCTCGCTGGGAAGCCGAACAAGCATAACAAAAAAGTCGATCAAGTGAATAGGCTTGATCGACTTTTTCTTATGCTTAAGGATCAATAACACATGGTTTCACTGTAGGGCATGAAGCAGCAGAAGCAAATGGTGTGGCCGTCAAGGTGAAGAGGAAAACAAGTTGAAAACAGATAAGCCATTTTTTCATGAAATCACCTCCGTTATCAATTGTTTCACTAGAATGAGGTGAGGATAAAAGCATAGAAGTATGTAACACTCTCTATCCAGCATAAGACAATCATATCATAATTTTCAAAAAAATGAAAAAATAACTTACTAAAGTTCTAAATTATGGTATGGTTAATATGTTCAACAAAAAAAGGGAGGGATTTTTTGTATGAAAAAGGTCATAACTTCTGTTTTGGTTGGAGCAATTGTTTTAACGGGTGCGGGTGTCACCGCTGTCCCGGTAGAAGCGAAGGGGAAAGTAAGCAGTGAAGTAACGGTACAAGCAAGTCGAACCGTCTCGGAAACGAGAACATATACGACGTCAAACATCCCATCAAGTATTACATATGCAAAGGATGGATGGGTCGGTATTCTCTATCAATCGTCAATTGAAGAGTTAGGTTTAGGAAAATATAGAGTTACCTTTACTGGAACGGTTGTACGCGATCCAGGATTTAATTAAATATAAAATGTAAAGCTGACAGGTGGACAAGCCTGTCAGCTTTTTTTAATGGGGATAATAAAGAATCATTTGCATCCGTACCATCTGTTCTCCTGATTGTTTATACTCATGGGCACGGTCAGCCTTAAACCGAATCGAGTCGCCAGCTTGTAATGTGTATTGCTCATCACCGATCGATAAATCAAGTGCTCCCTCAAATACGGTAATCAATTCCTCTGTACCGCCGATATGTTCTTCCGCACTTAACGACCCATGAGGATCAATTTCTACCTGATAGACTTCAAATTTTCTCAGGTCATCAAATGGGAACGTCGTATATACCCGATACTTTCCCTCGTCCTCGGTTAAAACTTGTCCTTCTTCTTTTCGCACGATCTTAATTTCAGGTTGCGGTGCGTATATGAGTTCACTAAAAGACACCTTCAACCCATTGGCGATTTTCCACAGAGTGGTGATGGTCGGTGTGGATTCTCCTCTTTCGATTTGCCCAATCATCGTTTTACTCACACTTGTTACCTCAGCCATCTTTTCTAGGCTTAATTTCTTTTGCTCTCTTAGCAGTTTGACATTTCTAGCAATAATTGATTGTACATCCTCCATCAAAAAACTCCTTTCTTTTATTTACTTTATAACGACCGAATAGTACAATGAAACGTAATATACGCAATAAAGACTTTTGAGTCTAAATAACGTATGAAAAGGAGGTAACGATTTGATTGTTTCCATGTTGATTTATGCTTTTGTTACCAGTTTCACCCCTGGGCCGAATAATATCATGGCGATGGTCTTTACGAATAAATATGGGGTCAAGCAAACATTTCGATTTTGTTTAGGGGTTGGGATCGGATTTTTGGTCATTTTGTGTTTGAGTGGTTTCTTTAATCTCATTCTTTATCAAGTCATGCCGAAAATCGGCTGGGTCATGGCTTTCATAGGAGCCGGTTACATGATCTATTTGGCTGTTAAAATCATGAAAAGTAAAGGCGGAGATGACGAAACATTAGACCGCTATAATCATTTTATCCCGGGAATGCTGCTGCAATTTATTAATCCGAAAGCCATTTTGTATGGGTTAACCGTCATTTCCACTTTTGTTCTGCCGTATGGACAGTCCAATATGCAATACATGTTGTTGACGCTGATTCTTGCCATCATTGGTTTTTTAGGCACATTTAGCTGGAGTTTATTTGGCTCTGTATTCAAGCGTTTTTTGACTCTTTATCAGCGGCCGTTCCAGTTCGTCATGGGGCTGCTGCTTATGTATAGTGCGATTTCGATGATCTGGAGTTATGTCATGTAAGCGGTCAGGAGACTGGCCGCTGCCTGCCCATCACAACCGTATCATAATACATGCCGTCCGCCAGCCGTTTATCTTTTTTTAACAAGCCTTCAATCTCAAAGCCATAGTGTTCATATAAACGAATGGCTTTTTGATTGGTTTCCATTACTTGAAGTGACATCTTTTGAATGCCTTGCTGATCTGCCCAGTCGATCGATGTAGCTAAAAGTTCTTTCCCGATGTGATAGCCCCAAGCGGCCTTCTGTACGGCGACGCCAAACGTTACTTTGTGAGCAGAGCGCTTAAGAGAATGTCCTTCGCATCTTGAAAAACCGACAATGTCTCCTTCAATATCTGCAACTAAAAAGAGATGACGGCATTCCTTGGAATCCTCTTGAATCAACGCCTCGAACCCTTTCTCATCAATAAAAGCTTCACCCGGTTCACGATCTAAATATTCGGTTTCACCATCGATTTTCAGTCTGAGAGTTGATAACTGTTTGGCATCTGCTAATGCAGCAGAGCGAATACGATAGGTCACACCACGTACAGTGAACATACTTTCAGAAATGATCATTGAACCACCAACCTTTCATTCCATTACGTCTATCATACCTGAAACGCGCACACAGCACACTCAGATGTTTTGTCATGTGCAAAAAGGCTAAATAAACAGTATCAAACGTGGAGGTGGAACAAATGAGTGAACAAAATGGACATATGGATAAAGCGAAAGGAAAAACAAATCAAGTCAAAGGTCAAGTGAAAGAAAAACTTGGCGAAGCGACAGATCGTGAAAACCTGAAAGCAGAAGGAAAGAAAGATCAAGTAAAAGGAAAGCTTCAAGATAAAAAAGGTGACGTGAAAAATAAGCTGAATCAGTAGTTTGCACATACTTGCAGGTACTCGCCCCATGTATCCATCATCGCATACCTTTCATCAATAAAATCAATAGGTGTGTGAAAAGAATTGATTATAAATTCTTGCTTCCGTCATGTAGACTTTAAATAGAAGACATGAACAAGGGAGATGGATGAAATGGAGCAAGTATGGGGGAAAGTTGACGAGTATATCAAAGACAAATTGATGGCCAAAGATGACGTATTGGAGCAAACTCTTATCAAGAATAAGCAAGCCGGGTTACCAGAAATAGATGTGTCGCCGGCCCAAGGAAAACTGCTTTATTTGTTAGCAAAAACCAAGGGGGCAAAGCGCATTTTAGAAATCGGTACACTTGGCGGTTATAGTACCATTTGGCTTGCCCGTGCACTTGAAGCGGATGGAGAACTCATGACATTAGAGGCTGTCAGTCATCATGCAGAAACAGCACAGCAAAATATAGACAGAGCAGGCCTTGCAGAACGTGTCACCATTTTACAAGGAAAAGCGTTAGATACTTTATCTCAGTTAAAAGAACAGGACACGCTACCGTTCGATTTGATTTTCATTGATGCAGACAAACCAAACAACCCGAAATATTTGAAGTGGGCGTTACATTTCTCAAAAAAGGGAACAGTCATTATTGCAGACAATGTGGTCAGAAATGGAGCAGTTCTCCATGCCTCTGATCAAGATGAGCGAGTGAAGGGAACGCGTGAATTTTTCGATTTACTCAAACAAGAGTCGAGAATTGAAGCAACCGCTATTCAAACTGTTGGCGAAAAAGGCTATGACGGCTTTATATACGGTATCGTAAAATGACAAAAAGCTTAACCGCATCCGGTTAAGCTTTTTCTATTAGAAAAACCATCTAGCTGTGCCCATCAGCATGACGCCTACTAGAACGGTGAGGGACAAGCTTTTTGTCCAAATAGCGATTAACACAGTTGGAACCAAGACAGCAAGGTATATCCAGTGAATGGTGACGCCTGCTGTAGTATGTATGAAAAGATGTTCTGCAATTAAAGCGGTAAATATACAAATAGGAATAAACGATAACCATTTGAGCACCACTTCTGGCATCTGGATACTCCTTACAAATAAAAATGGAACGACTCTTGGGATGATGGTCACAATCATACAGCCAAGAATGAGCCATAACATAAAACTGCTCATCATTTATCTGTCACCACCCCAATAGTGGCAACAAGCACAGTTGCCAACAAAACAGCCACGTGTGAAGGAACAAAATGAAGCAGCACAAACATCGCAACAAACATATATAAAACAAGTGACAAGCGATGGGTTAGCTTATTTTTTGGCACCGTCTGTAAAGAAAGAATGAGCAGCGCAGCAAACATCGCAGATAAGGCAAAATCAAGACCAAGCGCCTCTGGATTTGAAATCCAGTGTCCGAATATTCCGCCAAGTGTACATGCAGCAATCCAGCATAAATAAGCCGTAATATTCAGTCCGTGCATCCATCTGTTATTCAATTTTCCTTGCTGTGCTAATTTATTCATCGCTACGCCAAAGGATTCATCAGTAAGCAGAAGACCAAACCCGATGTTCTGCTTAACGGAGTAGCGTGTAAAATGGGGGGCAAGCGTAAGGCTGAGTAACAAATGCCGTAAATTGACAATGAACGTGGTGAAAATAATAGCGGAAAGGGGGCTTCCTGTCACAAGTAATGCACAGATGATAAACTGTGAAGCGCCAGCATAAATAAAGATAGAGAGCAGCGCGATTTCCCATATACTTAACTGCGAACTAATGCCAACAATTCCAAAGGCAAACCCAATGCTCATATAACCAAGCAAGGTTGGCACACAATCTTTTATTCCCTCAAGAAACGGTTCGTTTCCGGCAGTGGGAATGTGTTTCCTAGCTTCAACATCCAAAGAACTCTACTCCTTTTCTGTGTAAACATCAATTGTTTTACTTACTATAAGAAAACGAATTCATCATGTCAATCCTATTGAACTTCTATTATATGAAGAAACATGGCGATAAAAAAGGATTGAAGTGAACCAGATTTTGTTATAAAGTAATCAGAAAATAAAAACAATTGGGGTGACTGATATGCAATGGAAGCCTTTATTTGAACATGATGTACCAAATCACCTCCGTCCATAACGGAGAGTGATCTCCGTTTGTGGATATCGCAGTGAATATATCCAGTAACGGAGGGGAAAAAATGAATGAAAAATATATAGGAGCCCTTTACTTAGCGTTAGCTGCTAGTATTTGGGGCGGTATGTATGTAGTGGTCAAAGTAACAGTTGCGGTGGTCCCGCCACTTGAGCTCGTCTGGATGAGATATGCAATAGCTGGAGTCGTTCTTGTGTTCACGATTTGGCGTTTGGGCTACTCTTTTCGGTTAGACAAAAAGGATATCCCGCTGATTGTGGCGATTGGATTGATTGGCAACTTTCTTTCGATCGTGACCCAAGAAATTGGCACAATGTATACGTCTGCACAAATGGGTGCCGTCATCACATCGGCAACACCTGCTTTTATGGTGCTTTTCGCTTTCTTTCTATTAAAAGAATCATTCACAGTGAGAAAGTGTGTCTCCATTCTGCTTGCTACAGTAGGTGTGCTGACGATGATTGGGCCTGTCGCTGTTCAAACGGATGAGTTTGTTGGTGGTCTTTCACTGGTTATTGCTGCATTAACATGGGCGCTCATGTCTGTTCTTTTGAAACGAGTTCCAGGAAAGTATCCTCAAGTAGTGACGACAACATATGCGATCATTGTGGCCTTTATCGTATTAACACCATCTGTCTTGTTTCGTTTGCCTCATCTTGATGTGCAGCAAATGGCAAGACCGGAAATATGGGGCGGCATTCTGTATCTAGGTATCATCTCAACGGCCCTTGCTTTCTTTTTGTGGAATAGAGGGCTTCAACTGATGGACGCTTCAAGCGGTGGTCTGTTTTTCTTCTTTCAACCAATCGTTGGCACGGTCCTTGGATGGATGCTTCTAGGTGAAGAGATGGGCTTACGTTCGTTTGTTGGGATTTTGTGTATTTTCGCAGGTGTATATACTGTCCTGCGTCAGAGAGAGTAAGACGAGATTCCCCTTGGAGAAGGGGAATTTTCTTTACAAAGAATAGATGAGAGATTCATAGAAGGTGGAGGTGAGCAGGATGATCCAGTATCCATTTTTGCAAAAAGGACAAACGATTGGGGTGACAGCACCTTCCTCAGGTGTGCAACCCTCTTTGCATGAGATGTTTCAACTGTCTTGTGATCGGATGAAAAAAAGAGGCTATGAAGTCATATGTGGAGAGACAGTATGGCAGCAGGAAAAAGCGAAATCTGCCCCTGCAATCATACGAGCAAATGAGTTACAGCGGATGATGACTTGTCATGAGATTGACCACATCATCCCGCCATGGGGCGGACAGCTGTTTATTGAAGTGTTAGAGCATCTTGATTTCTCAGTGATGCAAAAAAAGTGGATTCTTGGTTACTCAGATACAAGTCTCCTTCTATTAGCTTTGACCTTAAACACTGGCATTGCGACAGCGCATGGACCGAACCTTGTGGATCTTCAGGGGGAAGAGCTTGATCAGGTGACGGCTATGTGGGAACAAATACTTTCCACTCCAGAGAAAAAGGACGTTACTCAATTTTCTTCTGATATGTATCAAAAGGAATGGCAGTATGACCATCCAAGCATTCATGTCTTTCATTTAACCGAGCCAACCGCATGGCGTACTGTTGATCACTTAGAGACGACGATGAAGGGAAGACTGATGGGTGGCTGTATTGATGTGATCCGGCACTTAGCTGGCACGCCTTTTGGAGATGTCAAAGCTTTTCAAGAAACATACCTGAAAGGTGAACCCATTCTATGGTATTTTGAAAACTGTGAATTAAATGCTGCGAGCATGAAGAGGTCTCTTGTTCAATTAAAACTAGCAGGCTGGTTTGATCATTGCTCTGGCATCATGTTTGGCAGGAGTGCAGTGGACACTCCTGTGGAAGGATATGAATATACGGATCTATATGAAGAATTGCATAAGGAATTACACATACCGATTGTTTACGATATTGATTGTGGACACGTACCGCCTCAAATGACCCTCATTAACGGAGCATATGCGGAGGTGCAGTTGCAACAAGAAGGTAAAGCCGTGCTGAAGCAGACATTTTTGCCATAAAAAAAGGAAAGGGCGACCCCTTTCCTTCATAAAAAACATTACATTCCTTTTGTTTCTTCACCTGCTTTTGGAACTTCCCATGCAGACTCTCGGAATACTTTTTCCCATTTAGAAACGACAATACAGGCAACCGCATGTCCAGGAACATTCACGCCTGTTCGAGCCATATCCATAATCCGGTCAACCCCGGCGATAATAGCGACACCTTCTGCTGGCAGACCTACTGCATGAGCTGTTGCCAAAAGAACAACAAGTGAGCCAGACGGGACAGCTGCAATGCCTTTACTTGTTAAAACAAGGACAAGCATCATGAGGAGCTGCTGTGATAAACTCATATCGACACCAAACGCTTGTGCAAGAAACACACAGGAAACCGATAAATATAAACTTGAACCATCGCAATTAAGAGAAAGACCTGACGGGATGACGAAGGAAACGATTCTTTTTGGGCAGCCGTATTTCTCCATCCGTGACATGAGCTGTGGAAGAACAGTTTCTGTACTTGTAGTAGAAAAGGCAACCAAAAACAAATCCCAAATCATTTTCAACACTTCGAAGTAGTTAAAACGGAAGATCAGTGCGACAAGAGGGAACAAAACAAATAGAATAATAAACAATCCTAAGAAGACAGTGCCAACAAGTTTCATCATAGGAATGAGTAAAACAATGCCGTATTGTCCGACAGAAGCTGCCATTAATGCTAAAACTCCAATAGGAGCTGTCACCATGACCATTTGTGTGAGCTTAAACATAATTTGTGCTACTGATTCAAAGAAGGTAAGGACAGGAGCGGAAGCTTTCCCAATGCCGCTTGCGGCTACACCGAATAAAATAGCGAAGAAAATCACTGCTAGTAAATCATTCTGAGCCATAACATCGATGATATTGGTTGGAATGATGTCTAAAACCATCTGTTTAAAATCGACGACCTTTTGAGTATAACCATCGAGTTCCCCAATATCTTTCTTAGCTAATTGAGAGAAATCGAGTCCAACGCCTGGCTTTAACACGTTGGCCAATAAAAGTCCGATTCCAAGAACGATGGTCGTAATGACTTCAAACCAAATGATTGTCTTTAATCCGAGACTGCCCATTTTCTTCATTCCACCGCTGCCAGCTGCGCCGATGACAATCGTAGAGAAAACAATAGGGACTACAATCATTTTAATCAATCGGATAAAGCCATCCCCAATGGGCCGCAGTGCCATTCCGAAATCAGGGAAGAAGTGGCCGATAAGAGCTCCTATCACCAAAGCGATCATGATTTGAAAAGCGACAAACTTTTTCATCATCTCCTACCTCCTTTAAATGCATGGAAAATATTAAGAATTTTCCAATAAATAAAAATTCTAGGTGACCATGTTTTGTCCTCCTTTGGATTTAGAAAGATTTTATTTAAGAATCATTAGAATTATGAAGAAAGAAATGAAAATAGGGCGATTGAAACTCTATTTATCTAACAAAAGAGCACTTCTTAAAAAACATTAAACTTTTTTAGAAAAATGTATTGACCCTTTTGTATGATCCATGGTATATTTTTATTCGTCGCTGATGACGCATCTGAAACACTGATGCTCAGACAGATACGACAAACAAACTTCAAAAAGATGTTGACTTAATAAAAACGATATGTTAAGATAATTAAGTCGCCTGATTAAGCGCCCGTAGCTCAATTGGATAGAGCGTTTGACTACGGATCAAAAGGTTAGGGGTTCGACTCCTCTCGGGCGCGCCAATAACATTTAACCACGCGGGTGTAGTTTAGTGGTAAAACCTCAGCCTTCCAAGCTGATGTCGTGAGTTCGATTCTCATCACCCGCTCCATTTTTAAAAAATGATCTTTGAAAACTAAACAAGACAAAACGTACCTGTTAATTCGAGTTTTTATAAAAAATCCTATGATACATCATAGGTAGTCAGTCAAACTGGCGAAAAGCAAAACTTCGGTTTTGTACTTTTTCGGAGAGTTTGATCCTGGCTCAGGACGAACGCTGGCGGCGTGCCTAATACATGCAAGTCGAGCGGACAGAAGGGAGCTTGCTCCCGGATGTTAGCG
>Ga0209295_1000139_pt1 | contig 75573 bp, 71 predicted proteins | sample Porto_5metaG_FD_187428 | JGI IMG/M metagenome (GOLD analysis project Ga0209295, IMG submission 187428) | Marine algal microbial communities from Porto, Portugal - Porto_5 metaG (SPAdes) (version 2) | ecosystem: Host-associated > Algae > Red algae > Unclassified | place: Portugal: Porto...
ATCACTTCTTCGAAGCTGGCGTTGTCCGCCAGATCGTCGATGTTGTAGCCGACGTATGTAAGGGTATCATCGATGATCGAGCTGATCGCCGATTGTGTTGCGACTACACCTTCTAAACCTTTTGATGATGTCATGTAAATCTCTCCTTCTACATTCTACTTCATCATTCCAAAAAAAAAACAGAACGATGAGCCATCTGCTTTCATGCACTTTTCCGTAAATGGACTTACCTAGTCATTATAATCAACTTTGTATAATTTGTGAATGAAAACGCTTGGTAAAATTTAAAAACGATTGGCTTATGATGAATGAATCCCGGATTATCCTACAATAATCCGGGTATTTTTCATCTTTTTCTGTAGCATCCGATAAACGAACGGCTTGTAGAGCTTTTGCGTCGGCGTGAACAATAAGCTAAACCCGACTGCATCTGAAATAAATCCGGGCGTCAGCAGCAAAGTGCCGCCTACCAGGATAAAAGCAGCGCCGATCAGGCGATCGCCCGGCGGCTGCATCTGGTTCATGCTCGATTGGATATCGCGGATCGCTTTCAGCCCTTGGCGTTTTGCCAAGTAAGCCCCTAGCAATCCAGTTGTCACAATCAAGGCGAGTGTCCAGAAGAATCCGATCTGCCCGCCTGCCCAAATTAAAATAGCAAGCTCAAGAGTCGGTACGATCACCAATGCCAGAAAGATCCACTTCATCATAGTCAATCGACCTCCAAACTTTCTTTACTTATACGCTTGCATGACCGTGATAAATGACGCCTGCATCTGCATCGATCGTGATATCCTGGCCGGATTCGACTTTCGTCACTGCATCTTTAACGCCGACGATTACCGGAATCCCAAGGCTTAACCCTACTACTGCTGCGTGGCTTGTCAAACCGCCTTCTTCGGTCACGATGCCTGCACAATTATTGATGGCGTCCATCATGTCGCGATCAGTACCGTAAGTGACGATGATTTTGCCTTTGGTGTCCATTGCCAAGGCTTCTTCAGCATTGCGCACAACAACTGCTTCGCCGAAGCCGACGCTCTTGCCGATGCCTTGCCCTTTCGCCAAGATGTCGCCGATGACGCGCAGTTTCATCAAATTGGTTGTTCCTGCTTCACCCACTGGAACGCCCGCTGTGATGATGACAAGGTCACCGTGCTTGATCAAGCCGTGCTTAAGCGCTTCTACCACTGCGACATCAAGCATTTCATCTGTCGATTCAACGCGTGTTCCAACAATCGGCTGAACGCCCCAGATCAAAGTCAGTTTGCGCGCAGTCCGTGCAGTTGATGTCACTGCAATGACCGGCGAACCTGGACGGTATTTTGAAATCATTTTAGCCGTATGGCCGCTTTCGGTCGGCGCCAAAATTGCCTGCACGCGCAAGTTAAGCGCGGTGTATGCAACTGCCTGTCCAATCGCTTCTGTCATATTCGATTCTTTTTCTTTGCGGCGGTTGGAAACGATTTGTTTATGGTCAAGTGCAGCTTCCGTTGTCTCTGCAATGCGGTGCATCGTTTCGACTGATTCTACCGGATAAAGCCCTGCTGCCGTTTCGCCTGATAGCATGATGGCGTCCGTGCCGTCAAAGATGGCATTCGCGACATCGCTCGCTTCTGCGCGTGTCGGGCGCGGGTTGCGCTGCATGGAATCCAGCATTTGAGTCGCCGTAATTACCGGCTTCCCTGCACTATTGCATTTGTTTATCATCGATTTTTGAACAATCGGCACTTCTTCTGCAGGAATTTCTACACCAAGATCTCCACGTGCAACCATCAATCCGTCTGAAACCATGATGATTTCATCTAAGTTGTCGACGCCTTCCTGGTTTTCGATCTTCGGAATGATTTGAATATGAGCTCCGCCATTTTTCTCCAGCAAGCTGCGGATTTCCATAACATCTGAACGTCTGCGGACAAAGGATGCAGCAACGAAGTCGACATCCTGTTCAATACCGAATAGGAGATCGGACGCGTCTTTTTCAGTGATTCCTGGCAATTGAACGGATACGCCTGGAACGTTAACACCTTTTTTCGTTTTCAATGTGCCGGCATTTTCAACGACCGTATGGATCTGGCCGCGTTCTTTGTCAATGCTTGTAACGCGCAGTTCGATCAATCCGTCATCCAGCAAAATCATCGAACCTTCATGGACATCTTCAATCAATTTTTCATACGTGATCGAAAACATCTCTTTCGTGCCCAACACTTCTGTCATGGAAATGGTGATTTCCTGGTTGGTTTCAAGTTCAATGGAATCATTTTCCATTTTATGGGTTCTGATTTCCGGGCCTTTTGTATCCAAAAGAATCCCCACTGTGATGCCGGTCTTCTCTGAAGCTTCGCGGATGCGCTTGATGCGCAAGGCATGCTCTTCGTGGTCGCCGTGCGAGAAGTTCAGGCGGGCGACGTTCATGCCCGCTTTCATCAATTGTTCTAGTACTTCCGGTGATTCACTTGCCGGTCCGATTGTGCAGACGATTTTCGTTTTTCTCAATAGACTCACTCCAATTAGCTGTTTAAATTGATAATTCTTTAGAAAGCTTGTACAAACTCATATCGGCATCGTGCTCTTTTTCGAACGCCGTTGTCATATCATAGTCTACCACCTGATGATTTTTCATGCCAATCGCCAGGCCGCCTTTTCCTTCGAGCAGCACTTCCACTGCTCGTGCGCCGAACAGGCTGCCGAGCACGCGATCGCGTCCAGTCGGCGTGCCGCCGCGTTGGATATGGCCAAGGACCGAAACACGCGTTTCAACATTGGTCTTGTCCGAGATGAGTTCAGCCAGTTCTCCGCCACTCATGACGCCCTCTGCCACAATGATGATGCTGTGTTTCTTGCCGCGCTTGCGCCCGCTTTCGAGGCGTTCAAGCATATCATCAATGTCGTACGGGTCTTCGGGGATGAGGATCGTTTCGGCGCCGCCGGCAAGTCCAGCCCATAAAGCCAGATCGCCAGCGTCTCTGCCCATCACTTCGATGATGAATGTCCGCTCGTGGCTCGTCGCCGTGTCGCGGATCTTATCGATCGCTTCGATGACAGTATTCAATGCCGTATCAAAACCAATTGTATAATCTGTCCCCGGAATATCGTTATCAATCGTTCCCGGCACCCCGATGCTCGGGAATCCTTTTTTCGTCAAAGCCATCGCCCCGCGGTATGAACCGTCCCCGCCAATGACCACCAAGCCTTCAAGCCCCTTTTTCTTCATCTGTTCAATTGCTTTCCATTGCCCCTCATCTGTCCGGAATTCATCACAGCGGGCCGAATAGAGCTTTGTGCCACCGCGCTGGATAATATCACCGACATCTCCGGCTTGCAGGTCTTTAATATTGCCTTCAATCAAGCCTTGGTAGCCATAATAGACGCCAGCCACTTCGATGCCATGGTAAATCCCTTTCCGCACGACTGCACGAACCGCCGCATTCATCCCCGGCGAATCGCCGCCACTTGTCAACACTCCAATTTTCTTCACCAAAACCGCCTCCTGCACTTCCTTTTTACTTTATTCACCTTACCACGCAGGGCCTGTGCTGTCAGTCTATAACTCCTGTTCAGCGTGCGTTTTTTATTGAATTCCGAAAAATAAAAAGACCGCATTACGCGGCCTGATTTTTATTCTGTGAAAACGCCGATGGCCCTGAATTTCTCATAGCGCTGTGAAATCAATTGTTCTGGGCTCATGCCTTCCAATTCCTTCAATGAATAACGGATTGCTCCGCTGATCAATTGTGCCTGGCGAGAAGTGTCGTGATGAGCGCCGCCGCGTACTTCGGGAATCATATGCTCGATGATGCCCATCTTCAATAGATCAGGCGCCGTGATTTTCATGGCTTCCGCTGCAGTTTTCGCAAGTGCCGCATCTTTCCATAGAATCGACGCCGCTCCTTCAGGCGAAATGACCGAGAATGTCGAGTTTTCGAGCATCAAGATTTGGTTGCCGACCCCAAGCGCGAGTGCTCCGCCACTTCCGCCTTCCCCGATGACAATGGACAGCACCGGTACTTCAAGCCCGGCCATCTCCACCAGATTGCGAGCGATTGCTTCGCTTTGCCCGCGTTCTTCTGCAGCTCTTCCCGGATAAGCGCCTTTTGTATCGATCAGGCAAATGACCGGGCGTCCGAATTTCTCCGCTTGCTTCATCAAGCGCAGTGCTTTCCGATAGCCTTCAGGATGCGGCATCCCGAAATTGCGGCGGACGTTTTCTTTCGTGTCCTTGCCGCGCTGATGGCCGATGATCGTCACTGGCTGCCCTTCGAAACTCCCGATGCCGCCGATGATTGCCTCGTCATCCCCGTAGACCCGGTCTCCATGAAGTTCGATGAAGTCCTTGAAGACGAGCGGTAAATAATCCAAAGTCGTCGGTCGTTCCGGGTGGCGCGCCACTTGAACGCGATCCCATGGTTTCATGTTCTCATAGATTTCTTCCTCGAGTTTCGCAAAACGCTCTTCTAAAGAAGTGATTTCCGAACTAAGATCGACATCTGCCGTTTGCGTATATTCCTTCAACTCTGAAATCTTTTTTCTCAATTCAATCAAAGGTTCTTCAAACGCCATCGTCTTCATTTTCTTTTTAGGCATTGGATCCAGCCCCTTTCACGTGCAATTGCACAATGGTCGACAGCGTCTCGCGCATTTTAGAGCGATGCACAACCGCATCGAGCTGGCCATGGTCAAGCAAAAATTCAGCCGTCTGAAAGTCTTCCGGCAATTTCTCACGCACCGTCTGTTCGATGACGCGCCGCCCTGCAAAGCCAATCAACGCTTTCGGTTCCGCCAAATTGATGTCGCCGACAGAAGCAAAGCTGGCAGATACACCGCCAGTCGTTGGATGCGTCAAGATGGATACGAACAATAAACCTTCATTCGAGTGGCGTTTTAACGCAACACTCGTTTTCGCCATTTGCATGAGCGACAGCACGCCTTCCTGCATACGCGCTCCACCGCTTGCAGTAAAGATCAAAAATGGCACTTTCAATTTAGTTGCCAACTCGACAGCGCGCGTGATTTTCTCGCCAACCACTGAGCCCATCGAGCCCATGCGGAAATGCGAATCCATTACGGCCACGACTACTTGCTGGCCTTTGATCGAACCGGTCCCCGTCAACACCGCCTCGTTCAAGCCGGTTTTTTCGCTATCGGCTTGGACTTTTTCGCTGTAACCCGGGAAATTCAACGGGTTTTCAGATTTTAAATGATCGTCTACTGAATCGAAGTTCGAATCGTCCAAAAGGTGGATGATTCGCTCGCGGGCCGTCATTTTGAAATGATGATCGCATTTAGGGCAGACTTTCCCCAAATTCTCCAACTCTTTAGTCAAAGTGATGTGTTTGCAGTTTGGGCATTTTGTCATCAAGCCCTCCGGTACATCTTTTGCCGCTTTGGAAGGGATCGTCGCTTCTTTTTCATCTCGTTTTTTCTTGAATATATCGCGTATCATTGCCATTGTGCATTCTCTCCTTTAATTAAGACACTGCTCCAGGCTTTAAAATCCCGGATGGCCGTTTCAGCATCCTGCTGCTCGATCGCCTGCAGGATGTTTTTCAGCAAGGGTCTCTCTTCCGGCATGACTTCGCCGTCATAAGGGTTGCCCCCGTATTGTTTTAATAAGAACCAAATTTTCAGCGAAAGACGGTTGCCAGACAGCACCATCAATTCGCGGACAAAGTCTTCCCTTATGAATTCATGCCCATCCAGCCGCTCGCGTAAACTTTCCCATACCGGAAGTTTGGAGGCATCGCTTGCGCAGATAACCTGGATGGCGGCAGTTTCGTGTATGCACATCGTTTCCCGTACATCTTCCAGGGTTTTATTGTCCTGCAATATGAAGGTCGCGAGCAATTCGACGAGCCGGTGTTTTCTTGGGTCAGTTAAAAATGTCCCTTCCCCCCGGCGGGTTTCGATAAGCCCCAGCAATTCCAGGCTCCGAAGCGCCTCGCGGATCGTCGAACGGCCGACCGCCAACTTTTCAGCCAATTCCCGTTCTGAAGGGATCCGGTCACCCGGCCGAATGTTCTGTTCCCGAATCATGTCCCGCATTTCACTTACAATATTTAAATAGCGTTTAGGCTGATTCATGAAAACTCCTTTTGTTTCCATTTTTTTGAAAGTGGTCTGACCACTAATCTTTCTATACCTTACAAAAAATTTCGGCTGCCGTAAAGAAAAAACTGCATTTCTTTTTAAGAAATGCAGTCCGTTATTGATTATCTTATATGAATGTAGGCTATTCCATACCTTCACACAATGGTTTTACAGATGATGGTCATCTTGCCTTGGCGAGTTTCGGCTGTTCCTTGAATTTCGAGCAAGGCATCTTTATCGAGCATTTCGTTGTATTGCGCATACTCCTTCGGAAACAGCGTAACCGACGCCACTCCGGTTTCATCCTGCAAGGTAACAAACGCCATCGCATCGCCTTTTTTCGTGCGGATGCGCCGCACGTCTTCCACCAGCCCAAGCACTTCCACACGCTCGCGGTCTTTTTTCTTCGGCAGGTCGTTGAGCGGAGTGTAAGCTTTATTGCGTTGCTCTTTTTCCCGTTCTACGGGATGCGTGCTCAAATAAAAACCGAGCGCTTCTTTTTCAAAGTCGAGCTTAAGCCCATCCGGCATCGGTTCGGCTTTGGTGTATTTCGGTTTCATGAAGCTAGATCCCATGTCATCAAATAACCCAGGGTCCTCATTCGGCTTGACCAGTTCCGCATGCTTGATCGCGCTGTCAAGAGACGCGAGCAGGACGGCACGGTCTTTTCCGAGTACGTCCAGTGCCCCAGCTTTGATAAGCGGCTCGAAAGCCTTACGGGTGAAATGCACTGCTGATATCCGTTCAGCGATATTGAACAGGCTCTGGAAAGGCCCTTCCTTTCTCGCTGCTAAGATGGCTTTGACCGCCGTTCCGGGAACGCCTTTTACGATGCTGAGGCCTGCCCGTACTTGTTGTGCCTCTGACGAAAACCCATAGCGGCTATTTGCGATGCACGGTGCGGCAAGTGAAATTCCACGCTCTTTCATTTCACGCATAAACTGCGCCGTTTTCTCATTATTCCCTTGGCTATTCGATAATAGGGCAGCATAGAACTGCACAGGATAATGGGCTTTCATATAGGCGAGTTGATAGGAAATCATACTGTAAGCGACCGCATGGCTTTTCGGGAAGCCGTAATCAGCAAATCGCACAATCAGGTCATACACGTCTCCCGCTTCATTTGCAGTATAGCCTTTTGCGGTAGCGCCGCCGACGAAATGCTGGCGTTCTTCGTCAAGGATTTGGCGATTTTTTTTGCTGACAGCACGGCGCAATAGATCGGCCTCGCCTAAGCTAAAGCCCGCCATCTCGGCGGCGATTTTCATGATCTGCTCTTGGTAGACGATGACACCGTACGTTTCAGATAAAATCGGCTCCAGCACCGGATGGATATAGGCTACCGCCTCTTCGCCGTGCTTACGCCTCGCATAAAGCGGAATGAATTCCATCGGGCCTGGACGGTACAAAGCATTGACTGCGACGATATCGCCGAAAGCGCTCGGTTTGATGAGCATCAACGCGCGCCGCATGCCCGGCGACTCCAGCTGGAAAATACCCGCTGTATCGCCTTTCGCCAATAAAGCATAGGTTTCTTTGTCGTCGAGCGGCAAATTTCGGTAATCAATCACCAAGTTCCGGTCGCGTTTTAGCATATGTGCCATGTTTTCAAGAATCGTCAAATTTCGCAATCCGAGAAAGTCCATTTTTAATAAGCCGATTGCTTCAAGTTCCTGCATCGGCCATTGGGTAATGAAAATATCATCATTGCCTTTTTCGATCGGAACATAATCCACCAATGGCCCCGGGCTCAAAATGACACCTGCTGCATGAATCGACGAATTCCGTGGCAGGCCTTCCAGCTTCAGCGCCGTCTTGAACCAGCGTTCACGGGTTTCATTGCCGATGATCCAATCCTCCAGCGCTTTCGATTCACGGAGCGCTTCGCGCAAAGTGATGCCCGGCCGGCTCGGGATGAGTTTGGAGATCTTGTCGAGCTCTTCGGCTTCAAAACCGAATACCCTCGCCGTGTCTCTCGCGACCGCTTTTGTGGATAAAGTGCCGAATGTGATGATTTGTGCAGTCTGTAAGGCACCGTATTTTTTCGCGACGTATTCGACGACTTCATGGCGGCGGTGATCCGCGAAGTCAATATCGATATCCGGCAAGGTGACGCGCTCCGGATTCAGGAAGCGCTCGAATAGCAATCCATGGGCGAGTGGGTCGACATCCGTAATGCGCAGCGCGAAGGCCACGAGCGAACCGGCAGAGGATCCACGGCCCGGGCCGGTCAGGATGCCCCTGTTTCTTGCATAAGCCATGAAATTGGAAACGATGAGGAAATAATCGATATAGCCCATAGCCGAAATGATGCCAAGTTCGTAATCGAGCCTATCCGAATAGCTTTGTGCCAATTTGCCGACGCGTTCTTCCAGCCCCTTCAAGCAAAGCGTGCGGATGAGCTCGTTTTTATCACTGCCTTGCTTCACAGGATATTTCGGCAGCAATTGGCGGTTCAATGGGATGGTGACACGGCAATTCATCAGCAGCTCACGGCTTTGTTCCAGCCATTCAGGATGATCTGAAAACCACTCCGATAATTGTGCTTGCGTCGGCACGAATGCCGCTGAATGTTCAGGCTTCGGGCGTTCAGGGTCGCTTAACTTGAAGCCGCCCCCGATTGACCTCGCCACTTCATAGGCAAACGCATCTTCTTGCTTCACGTAACGGCATTCATGGCTCGCCATGAATTTGAGGTTGAATGTCGAGCAGAAATCGATAAATGCTTCTTCAGTCTCCTGCACAGTCCCTCCAGGCCGCTCGATGCTGGCGAATAAGCGCTCGCCGAATAACCCTGACAGCATGCCGAGCGCTTCGCTGCGGTCTGTCAGCACCCACGCCGCATTGTCAGGAATCACGCATACCAGGCCTTCCTGATAAGCTGCCAGCCATTTTTGAGGGATGGCTTCCACATCACGAGTCGATAAGGCACTCGTCAGTTTCAATAACATCTGGTAGCCGGTGTTGTTCTGCGCATACAGCACCACAGGAAGCGCGGTGCCGTCAAAGTCGATGGGCACGGAAAGGCCGAGCACCCCGTGGATGCCGGCCTTTTTGCAGGCGTCCCAAAATGGCAGGACGCCGTATAATTTGGAATTGACTAAGGCTGCCGCGCTGGCGCCTTGTTCGGCGAGAACTGCAAACAGTTCTTCGAGGCGAATCGTGCTTTTAAGCGGATCAGCCGCTGTCACGATATGCGGGTAGACCATTTCAACACCTTCTTTCCTTATGCCTTCGCGCAAATTTCCTCCAGGCGCCGGATGACCCGGTCAGCTTCGTCCCAGGAATAAGCGACTGCGCCGGATGCCATCGGATGCCCGCCGCCGCCGAATTCTTTTGCGAGCGTATTGATGACTGGTCCTTTTGAACGCAGCCGGACACGTATTTCAGTATCTTCTTCTATTAAAATAACCCAGGCTTTGATGCCTTTGACGTTGCCAAGCGAACCGACCAGCAAAGACGTATCTGTCGGAGTGACATCGAATTTCGCCAAAATGTCTTGTGTAATTTTAACAAAAGCCGCACCATTTTCATCTATTTGGAAATTTTGGTACATATACCCTTGGAGATGAAGCAATTTCCGATCCATCTCATACATACCGTTATGGAGTTCGTTGCGGTCAAAATCATATTTGATCAATTCGCCCGCCACGTCAAAGGTTTTCTGCGTCGTGCTTGGAAACAGGAAACGACCGGTATCGCCGATGATTCCTGCATAGAGCAGCCTGGCACCCGCATCCGGCATGGACCAGTTTTCTTCCGCTTGCCCATATGTAAACAATTCATAGATCATTTCGGAAGAAGAACTCGCTCGTGTATCCACTTGGCAAATATCGCCGTAATTATCATCATTCGGATGATGGTCGATTTTCACCAATTTCGCCCCGCTGTGATAACGCTGGTCGTCGATTCGGTCCGTATTCGCCGTGTCCGTAACAATGACCAACGCCCCTTCGAAATCCGCATCTTCGACCATATCCGGAAAATCAAGGAAATCCATCGTGTAATCATGCTCTCCAGCTGCAAGCACGCGCTTGTTCGGGTAGTTGTGGCTCAATATGTATTTCAGGCCGATCTGGGATCCATAGGCATCCGGGTCCGGACGCACATGGCGGTGGATGATGATCGTATCGAATTGTTTAATTGTGTCGATGATTTGACTATACATTGCTTCAATCCTCCAGTGGACAGGGAAATCCATTCGCATTTTCTGATCATCCCCATTACAATGGAAATAGATTTGCATAACAGGAGGTTCCCCATGCTCATATTCATATTTTTGATTATTATTTCTGCTGTATTCTATCTTTACTATAAAACGAAACAGATTCGAACGCGTCTGCCTGTACGAAAAAATTGGTATGCAAGCCGCGCCCAAATTGCGCTCGGCAGTTTTATCGCCTTTTTCGGCATCAACCAGCTGTTCATTTTCCAAACCGTCGTCACCTATATCATCGCCGGCATCTTTATTGTTCTTGGCTTGGCGCTGATCGTCCATAATTTCAAGGCCAACCGCCACTACCAAGCGTTTCTTGACGAAGAAACCCGCTTGAACCCATAAAACAGCCCCTCCCTTGCGGAGAGGTTGTTTTTTTGTGGGCGATTGTTGCATGTCACAGACTCCTATTCAGTCAAGCTAGCGCTCATTAGCGGTCGAGCAATTGGAACGTCAGCATCGCTTTGCCGATTACTTGCTGTTCGTACAGCACTTCGACATCAACTTTCGCTGATTTGCGGCTGATGTCCAGGATTGTCGGCCGGATGATCAATGCCGCGTCCAGCTGCACAGGTTTCAGGAAATAAACGGTGATGTTTTCCAGCACGCTGTCTTTGCGATTTTTTGTCTTGAGTGCCGTGGCCGCCGCTTCTGTCAGCACCATTGTATAAGCTCCGTACGACAGCGAGCCGTATGCGTTGGTCATTTGGGGCGTGACGCGAAATTCCAGGCTGAGCTTGTCTTCTTGCACTTGGTTCAATTGGCTCTTGATGATGTCGTCGATCGTCTCGCCTTGCTGGGGCTGGCGCTGGGCTGTTTGGATCGCTTTCAATACATCCTGCCGGCTGATGATGCCCATCAAATGATGGTGGTCGTCAGTGATCGGCAGCAAATCGATTCCTTCCCAGATCATCCGGTGCCCTGCTGCCGCAACGCTCGTCTGCAGCGACACAGTAATCGGGTCCTTGGTCATCACTTTATCGATCAATTCTGTATCTGACGCGCCGATGACGTCTCGTGAAGTAACGATCCCGACCAGCCTGCCGCTGCTGTCGACGACTGGAAAACCGCCATGCGTCGTTTCATTGTTCAGTTCATTGTAGCGGCTGATCGGATCTTTAACGTGAAGAAAATGAGTGTTTTCCAGCGGGATCAAGATGTCTTCAATGAGCAGGATCTCTTTTTTGATCAATTGGTCATAAATCGCCCGGTTGATCATCGTCGCTACCGTAAAGGTATCGTAGCTGGTGGAGATGACCGGCAATTCCAGTTCATCTGCCAACTTTTTCACTTGGTCAGAAGCGTCAAAGCCCCCTGTCACAAGAACCGCTGCCCCTGCCTGCAAAGCATATTCATGGGCTTTGTAACGATTCCCGACAATGAGCAGATTGCCTGCCTCCGTATAGCGCATCATGTCTTCGAGCTGCATGGCCCCGATGACGAATTTGTTCAATGATTTATGAAGCCCGGCACGCCCGCCGAGCACTTGGCCGTCTACGACTTTGACGATTTCCGCGTACGTCAGCCGCTCGATATTCTCTTTCTTCTTGCGCTCGATGCGGATGGTGCCGACCCGTTCGATCGTCGAAACCAGCCGCTTGTTTTCCGCTTCTTTAATAGCCCGGTAAGCGGTGCCTTCTGATACTTGAAGCTCTTTGGCAATCCGGCGAACGGAGATTTTCTCCCCCACAGCCAAAGTCTCGATATAGTCCAAAATCTGTTCGTGTTTCGTCGCCATTGTTTCACCAATCTTTCTGCTATCCTCTACCCCTTAGTTTATCATAATCCGAATGGAAGTCGACAATCCGGCGGCAGCCTTTGAAAAGCAAGGCTTGGCTCTCGGTAATTAAAAAACAGGCAAGGGAATGATTGTCTCCCCTTGCCTGTTTGCTATCGTATTTTATAAGTCGATGCTGTCTCCAGGCTCCATAATCTGGACATCCGCCTGCTTGACCGCTTGCTTAAATTGTTCTGGGTCCTGCTTGATCGGCGGGAAGGTGTTGTAATGGATCGGCACCGCCGTCTTCGGGTTGATCAGTTCCACGGCGTAAGCCGCATCTTCCGGGCCCATCGTGAAGAAATCGCCGATCGGGACGAACGCCAAGTCGATCGAATGGCGTTTGCCGATGATTTCCATGTCCCCGAACACTTCCGTATCCCCAGCATGATACACCGTCTTCCCTTCCGCTTCGAACAAAATACCGGCCGGCATGCCGCCGTAGATGACTTCCCCGTCTTCTGTCGTATAGGACGAGCTATGGAACGCTTTTGTGAATTTCACTTTGCCGAACTCAAACTCTTTCGCTCCGCCAAGGTTCATGCCGACCGCTTCCAAGCCTTGCCCGCTCAGGTAATTCGCCAGCTCCACAGGCGCCACAACGACTGCACCGCTTGATTTTGCGATGTCTACCGTATCGCCGACATGGTCGTTATGCGCATGCGTCAACAGAATCGCATCCGGTTTTTCTTCGCTTGCTGTCAGGTCCGTCAATTCGTTTCCGGTGATAAACGGATCGATGAGGATCGTTTTGCCTTCGGTTTGAATTTTGACAACCGAATGGCCGTGATATGAGATTTTCATGATATCCCTCCAATAGAGTTTTGGCTCATGGCTTTCTGCTGTTTTATACCCTGATTTTTGATATGCTACACATGAAGGGGAGGAATACATATGAACAAATTGACTAACTTGCAAAGTTTTTTGAAACAGCAGCAACTCGATGCGGCGCTCATTACCGACCCGCACAATGTTTTCTATTTAACCGGCTTTAACAGCGACCCGAAAGAGCGCTTGCTCGCCGTCATGGTGTTCGCACAGGCAGAACCGTTCCTCATCTGCCCGGCCATGGAAGCGCCGGATGCGAAAGCGGCTGGCTGGACAGGCGAAATTGCGGGACATGCCGATACGCAAGACGCGATGCAAGTATTGTACGAAACAGCAGCCAACCGCAATCAGCCGATGGAGCGCATTGCCATCGAGAAAGCGCATATGATCGTCGAGCGCTACGATGCGATCAACCATTATTTCCAGTCGCCCGAAATCCATTCGATCGATGCCCAGATGAACGCCATGCGCGTTATCAAAGATGAAGCAGAACTCGACATCCTGCGCCATGCCGCCTCGCTTGCGGATTACGCGATCGAAGTAGCAGCCGACGTGATGCAAGAAGGGATGACGGAAATCGAATTGATGACCGAAATCGAAACGGCATTGAAAAAACGCGGCATCACCCATATGTCGTTTGACACTACCGTCCTGACAGGCCCGAAAGCCGCTTCTCCACATGGCAAAACAGGGCAACGCCAAATTGAACGCGGCGATCTCGTGCTAATGGACCTTGGCGTCATTTATGAGGGTTATTGCTCGGATATCACCCGCACATTGGCGTTCGGCGAACCGAGCGAACAAGCGAAAGAAGTATACGATATCGTCAAGCGCTCAGAACAAGCAGCACTTGATGCGGTGCGACCTGGCGTTACAGCGGCGGAACTTGACGGGATTGCCCGCAAGACCATCGAAGACGCAGGCTATGGGGAATATTTCACGCACCGCCTTGGCCACGGCCTTGGGATTTCTGTCCATGAATTCCCGTCGATCCATGGAGGCAACGATATGCCGCTCAAGGCGGGCATGGTATTTACAATCGAACCCGGCATTTATGTCACGGATCAAGTTGGCGTGCGCATCGAAGACGATTTGGTCGTTACAGAAGACGGCTACGAAGTGCTGACCAAATATCCGAAAGAATTGACCATCATCAACCGATAAAAAAAGAGCTGTTCCGAAAATCCGTATGGGGGATTTTCCAGGAACAGCTCTTTTCCATTATTATTGAAGCAATTCGTCGACTGACTTGTATTGGAGGCCTTGATCGTCAGCCACGGCTTTATACGTGACCTGGCCATTCATCGTATTGACACCTTTTTTCAATGCTTCGTTGTCAAGAATCGCTTGCTTAAGTCCTTTGTTGGCGATTTGCACTGCGTAAGGGACCGTTACATTCGTCAAGCCGATCGTCGATGTGCGCGGAACTGCCCCCGGCATGTTCGCAACAGCATAATGAACAACATCGTGCTTTACGTAAGTCGGTGCATCGTGAGTCGTGATGCGATCGCTTGTCTCGAAGATGCCGCCCTGGTCGATCGCGATATCGACAACGACTGAACCTGGCTTCATCGATTTGATCATGTCTTCAGTGATCAATTTCGGTGCTTTCGCTCCCGGAATCAATACCGCTCCGATGACTAGATCCGAATTTTTAACCGATTGCGCGATGTTAAGCGGGTTAGAAACCAATGTTTGCACATCTTTGCCGAACAGGTCGTCCAGTTGGCGCAGGCGTTCTGGGTTCAAGTCAAGGATCGTTACATCTGCGCCCATCCCGATCGCTACTTTCGCAGCGTTGGTTCCAGCTACGCCACCGCCGACAATCGTCACTTTACCGCGTGAAACGCCAGGAATGCCACCAAGTAGGATGCCGCCGCCACCGTGAATTTTCTCAAGGAACTGGGCACCGATTTGCGTGGACATGCGGCCAGCCACTTCGCTCATCGGCGTAAGGAGCGGCAATGAATTATTTGAAAGTTGGACCGTTTCATAAGCCACGCCTGTCACTTTCGACTCGAGCAAAGCATTCGTCAATGCCACTTCCGGCGCCAAATGCAAGTAAGTGAAGAGCACTTGGCCTTCACGGAAATGCTTGTATTCGCTAGCTACCGGCTCTTTCACTTTCATGACCATATCCTGCGCCCACGCTTGGTCAGCATCAGCGACGATGACAGCACCAGCTGCTTCATAATCAAAATCCGTAAAGCCCGATCCAAGCCCCGCACCGGATTGGATGAAAACTTCGTGGCCGAAAAGTGCCAAGTTTACTACTCCCGCCGGTGTCATAGCCACACGATTTTCATTGTTCTTAACTTCTGTAGGTACCCCGATACGCATTACAAAACCCTCCATTATATTGTGTCTGAAATAATAAAATGAACCAAACTATCAGCATTTGAAACCACATCCATTCTAACAGATTCTATTTGATATTGCTCCATTAATTTGTGTTATCAAGAGATAATTTTTTAACCGTCAAAAGAGTAAAGGAAAGCGCTTGCATAAGGATGTAAAGATATATCCATATAGCGAAAGAAAATAACTTGGTAAATAAATCGATAAATCTACCTCTTTTAGGAAGGAACAATTTGCCCATGCCTCGAAAGTTACAGTATAGACAAAGGAGGAATGTACAGATGACATTAAAGTATAATCAAATCATGGTAGCCGTCGACGGGTCGAAAGAAGCGGAATGGGCTTTCAAAAAGTCCATCGGCATCGCAACACGCAACCACGCGACGCTGAATCTGGTAAACGTGATCGATACCCGTTCGTTCGCCGCAATTGAAGCGTATGACCGTTCGATTGCTGACCGAGCGCAGAAATTCGCTGAAGACTTGCTCGGGGATTATAAAAAAGAAGCCGAAGCCGGCGGTGTTGAAAAAGTCAATATCGTGGTCGATTACGGTTCCCCCAAGACAATGATTCCCCGTGAACTCGCTAAAAGAGTCGAAGCCGACTTGATCGTCTGCGGCGCGACCGGTTTGAATGCAGTCGAACGTTTCCTCATCGGCAGTGTTTCAGAACATATCGTCCGTTCTGCTAAATGCGATGTGCTTGTCGTCCGTACAGACGAAGCCCAAAGCGATGCACCAGACGATTATTATTCGGAAGAACGTTCCGGAAAAACTGAATAACACATATAAAAGCACGCGGCGTAGTTGGCCGCGTGCTTTTATATGTACTATGACTTCACTTTAATGACGATTTTTCCTCTGGCATGATGGGATTCGCTTAATTCATGCGCTTCCCGTACGCCTTCTTCCGTCAATGGATAGATATGGCCGACTTCCGGCTTCACTTCCCCGCTGACGAACAAATCGCCCAGTTTCTTCAATTGCTGGCCATTTGGCTCGAGCCAGAAACTGCTGACGTCGATGCCGAGCTTCTCCGCTTGTTCCTCATCAGGCTGTCCGGCTATGCTGACAAGCCTGCCGCCGCGCTTCAATACGCCGTAACTTTTTTCAAGCGTTTCGCCGCCCATCGTATCCAACACGAAATCAAAATCTTCCAGCACTTCTGAGAAATCCTCTTCGCGGTAATCGATGACACGGTTCGCGCCGAGAGAAGTGACGAGTTCATCATTTTTATCGCTCGCTGTTGTCGCTACATAGCAGCCGATGCTATTGGCGATCTGGATCGCCATGCTTCCGACGCCGCCAGCACCTGCATGGATCAGCACTTTATCGCCTTTCTTGATATGCCCAATCTCCACCAGGCATTGCCATGCAGTTAGCCCAGTCAATGGAATCGCTGCGCCTTCCTCGAAACTCATGCTTTCCGGCATGCGCGCCAGCAGATTTTCATCAACTGGGACAAATTCTGCATACGTTCCTTGACGCGTGGTATCCGGACGCGCAAAAACCCGGTCGCCTGGATGATAATGCTTGACCTCATCGCCTACTTCTTTGACGACTCCGGCAACATCCCATCCGAGAATGATCGGGAATTCCCATGGCAGCATTTCTTTCAAATAGCCTTCCCTCAGCTTCCAATCAATCGGGTTGACTGAAGTTGCGTGAACTTCCACCAACACTTGATGCGCTGAAATGGCTGGCGTTTCCACTTCACGTTCTTTCAATTGCTCTTTTCCTCCGTACTGGTCGATGACTATAGCTTTCATTTGCAGCCACTCCTCCCTTTTACCACCTGTATACCCTGACTCCATTTTACTACACCTAAAAAAGCACAGGAACTTGCCTAATTATGCTATTATGGTAACTGTTTCATAAAAGAGGTTCGCAAACTCCCTCTCTAAAAAACTAAGGAGCTGTAGTTAAATGAAAAATGAAAAAGCAGTCGTTGTTTTTAGCGGCGGGCAAGATAGCACTACTTGCTTATTTTGGGCGCTGGAACAATTCAGCGAAGTGCTCGCCGTCACTTTCGATTACGGCCAGCGCCATGCGCAGGAAATCGACCATGCCAAACGCATTGCAGAGACACTCGGTGTAACCCTGCAAGTGCTCGACATGGGGCTCATCAATCAATTATCCGCCAATGCCTTGACGCGCGATTCGATTGAAGTGGAAGAGCAAAAGGACGGCCTTCCTTCCACATTCGTTCCCGGGCGCAATCTATTATTCCTGTCTTTTGCGGCAATTTACGCCGATGCATTCGGCGCGCGCCATCTCGTGACCGGTGTCAGCGAGACGGATTTCAGCGGCTATCCGGATTGCCGGGATACCTTCATCCGTTCGCTCAATGTCACGCTCAACTTATCGATGGACAAGCAATTCGTCATCCATACGCCGCTCATGTGGCTCGATAAGGCAGGCGTCTGGGAACTGTCCGACGAGCTTGGCGCATTCGAGTTCGTTCAGACCGAGACCTTGACCTGCTACCACGGCATTCCAGCTGCAGGCTGCGGCACGTGCCCGTCTTGCGTGCTGCGAAACGAAGGATTGCAGACGTACTTGGCCCAAAAGGCAGGTGCGGAAGCTTGATGCAGCAATTCTACCCATCGGTCCCGCACCCCTATAGCTTTGAATTAAATAAAGATATGCATTTTTCCGCTGCGCATTATATTCCTGCCGAAGAAGCCGGCAAATGCGCCAAAATGCATGGCCATACCTACCATTTAAATATCACGATTGCCGGCGACCACTTGAACGGCACCGGTTTTCTTATCGACTTCAAACAATTGAAAGACTTGGTTCACAAACGCTACGACCATAGCGTATTGAATGACCATCCGGAATTCACAGATACCTTTCCGACGACCGAGCAGCTCGCACAGCAAATACACAAGCTGATTCAAGATACGCTCGACCGTTCGGATAACCAGCCTGCTTGTGTACAAGTCATCGTTCGGGAAACCCCGACAAGCTATGTTATCTACCGGCCGAAAGAGGTGTCTTCATGAGGATCCCTGTAATGGAAGTATTCGGCCCGACAATCCAAGGCGAAGGCATGGTCATGGGCCAGAAGACGATGTTCGTCCGGACGGCCGGCTGCGATTATTCCTGTTCATGGTGCGATTCCAAATTCACTTGGGACGGCACAGGAAAAAGCGTCATGATGACCGCAGACGAAATTGCCCAGCAGCTTGAGGAGCTCGGCAAAGACGCCTTTTCACATGTCACCATCTCAGGAGGCAATCCGGCACTTCATAAAGGCATTGCGGAACTGGTCGCCCTATGCCAAGAAAATGGCTGGCGCACGGCTATCGAAACGCAAGGCAGCATCTGGCAAGACTGGCTACCGGAGATCGATGAAGTCACCGTCTCTCCGAAGCCCCCAAGTTCGGGCATGATTTTGGACTACTCTAAGCTGGATGCCATGCTCGGCAAGCTATCATCGGCTCAAGCCAGCTTGAAAGTCGTCGTTTTTGACGAAGCCGATTTCTTTTTCGCGGAACAGCTGCACCTGCGTTACCCGTCATTCCCATTCTTTTTGCAAGTCGGCAATGATGACACGCAGACGACAGAAGACGAGAAACTGGTCCAGCATTTGCTTGAGCGCTATCAATGGCTCATCGACAGGCATTTGGTTTCCGCCGCTCTCAACGATGCAAAAGTGCTGCCGCAACTCCATACACTGTTATGGGGCAATAAGCGCGGCGTATAAATAGCAACAAAAAACCGGCCATCCCGCTAAAAATTGGGAGATGGCCGGTTTTTATTTTAGTGCGATCCATATTCAAACGATCAGGCTTTTTTCACAAACTGCGATTTCAGCTGCATCGCGCCGAAGCCATCGATCTTGCAATCGATATTATGGTCACCGTCCACGAGCCGGATGCTTTTGACTTTCGTGCCGATTTTCAAGGTATTGGAACTGCCTTTCACTTTCAAATCCTTGATGACCGTAACAGCGTCCCCATCCCTCAAAACATTTCCAACGGCATCGCGCACCGCTTCTTCTTGCGGTTGTTCAACCGGGTTCCATTCATGTGCACATTCCGGGCACACCACCATCCCCGCATCTTCATACGTATACTGTGAACCGCATTTCGGGCAATTCGGCAACTCCATCATCTATCTACTCATCTCCCATAATTCACGATACTTTTTGTACCGATAGATGTTCTTAGTATACCAAATCACCGCGAGGCGCATGGGCCAATTTTCATTTGACTACAAGTACAGGGCATTCTGCATGATTGACGACTTTATGGCTGACGCTGCCGAGCATCACTTCGCGGATCGGCGACAACCCACGGCTGCCGATGACAACAAGATCATATGCCTTTTCCTTGGTCATCTTAACGATGGCGGGGCCTGGAATGCCATGCAACACTTCAATTTGGTGAAATACTTTTTCCCTGTCGAGCATTTCCGCAATTGGCTGAATTTTTTTCTTTCTGGCCAAATCGAATTCCATCGCTGATGCGTCGTGAATCACTTCATTCTCATCTTCCTTATAATCGGAAACATAGACGACCGTTACTTCCGCCCCATCGGCAAAACTAGCGATCTTCACTGCTTCTTTAGCTGCACGAATGGAATTTTCCGAACCGTCAACGGCCAATAAGATGTTCTGATACATAGTCCCACTCCTTTCAAGCTGATCGTTCTCTTGCCTCTTTACGCTATTCGCCGTTTGCCCAGAAGTTCCTGCCTTTTTCCAGAAACGAAAAAACCGGCCCTATCCGGATAGGGCCGGCTTGTGTCATGATTTGTTTTCTTTGAACCATCCGTTGACTTGCGTGAAGAATTTCGCCATCGTCTCCGGCTTCGACATATTCGGAACGCGCGCAAGGAGCACTTCTTTCGGTGCTTTCAAGCCATCCTGTTTCTTCTGTAAAACCAACACGGCCTTGGCATGCTGGGCATTTTTGAAGATGTTCTCCGGCAGTTCCATCACGGCTTGGATATGCGCCTGCTGTTTCAGGAAACTGTGCAATTGCCCGGCAAGCGGCGATTCGAAAATATTCCTTGGAATGACAAAGAATAAATAGCCGCCTTCTTTTGTATGCTTCAAGGATTGTTCAATGAACAGATGATGGGCATAGGACATGCCTTCTTCCGCTTTCAATTCATAGTTCGAGGCAGTCGCTTCGTCCGGGTAATAACCGACCGGCAAATCGGAAACGACGCAATCGACCGGATCGATCAGTAATGGCTGCAGTGCATCCTGCAGATAAAATGTCACCGGCTGCTCAATTAAATTGCCAATATTCGAAGCCAGGCGGATCAACAAATCGTCCAGTTCAACAGCTGTCCCGCTCATGCGGCCATCCAAATAATTCATTACCGTGAACAGCAGATTTCCTGTGCCCGCAGCCGGGTCCAGGACAGTCGCTTGTTGTTCCTTAACGAATAGCTCTACCAGGTAGCCGATCAACAACCCGAGAGCATCCGGCGTCATTTGGTGATGGGGCTGGACATGCTCTTTCATGCCTTTCAAAATCGACAGTTGAAGCGCTTTTCGCATATCTTCTTTCGTTGCGTCTTCTGCGATACTCAATTGCCCGTCCAGCCAGCGCTCGGTCGTCGTAAGCAGACTTTCTAAATAGGAGTTTTCTTCCTGTTTTTGGATCGACACCGTTTCATTGTCGATTGCCGTAAAAATGCTTTCCATAGATGAATTCATAAATCTCCGTCCTCAATAAGGAAACCCACTCGGCAAGAGTGGGTTTCCTGGTATTAGTTTGTCAGTTCTTTGACTGCTTCGAGCGCTTTGTCGTAATCCGGGTGATCGGTGCCTTCTGCCACATATTCCACATATGCCACTTTGCCGTCTTTATCGACTACGAAAATGGAACGTGCCAACAAACGCAGCTCCTGCATCGTCAAGCCGTACGCTTCACCGAACGAAAGGTCGCGGTGGTCGGACAATGTCGTGATGGAGTCTACACCGTTGATTTCTGTCCAGCGTTTCTGTGCGAATGGCAAGTCACAGGAAACCGTCAGCACTTCGACGTCTTCTCCGAGTGATGCCGCTTCTTCACTGAAACGTTTTGTCTGATCGGAACACACTCCTGTATCGAGTGATGGAACGACACTCAGCAACAGCACTTTGCCTTTGAAATCTTGTAAAGTCTTCGGTTCCAGGCTGTTCGATAACGCTGTGAAATCCGGTGCCTGATCGCCTACTTTCACTTCATTGCCTGGCAATGTTACAGGGTTTTGCTTGAATGTGATTTGTACCAAATTGCAACGCCTCCCTTTCAGATTACCTTCATCATACTAAATGCTTTCGCTCTCTTGCAACTGAGACCCTTCCAGCCGTTTTCTCGCCATCTGCTGTTTGCGGTAAGATTCCTCGTGGACAACAGTCGTATCCGCGATAAAATCATGTACGCCTTGCTTCAATGGCGTAAAGCCGACAATCCAGTACAAAGGCAAGATCGTCACTGATATGAAGCGGCCGATCCATTCGCGGAACAATAAAGTGGACCATGACAAACGCTCTGTTTTCAGTGAAACGACGCGCAAACCGAATATCATTTTGCCGACCGTCTGTGCGAAAAACTTAGTCATCAAGACAAAATAGCCGTAAAAGACAATTGCTGTCAAGATCGCATAAGGGGCGTACCATGCCGTCTCAGCCGTCTCCCACCCGAAGAGCGCAAACAGCGGGCGGATTAAAATAGAAGAAACTGCTGAAATGACCAAGATATCGATCAAATACGCCCAGAAGCGCATCCAGAAACCAGCCGGCTTGCGTTCATAAAAGAGGATTCTATCGTTTTCCGGCCGGACCGGCGGAGTTGCAGCCGCTCGCTCCGCCCCATCATTATTGACGTGATCAGTCATGCTTCTCCACCTCCTTAGTTTTCACCGTATAGATACATCATACGCGGACCGCTGTTTTGGGACAGCATATCCGAGATGAACTTCGTTTCCATGTCCATGCCGAAGAATGATCCTGCCTTCATCGCAAAGAGTGAAGACCAGTCGTCACCGGCACCATATTCAAAGACTTCGCCGCCTGCTAGATCGAAATCATCGCGCATTGCCTGGATGACATCTTCTGCAAAGCCGAAATCATCTGCCAGGTTCGCTTCAACCGCTTGGCGGCCGTTCATGATGCGCCCGTCCGCATATTCTTTCACTTCTGCTTCCGTCATGTCGCGCCCTTCTTCGATGACATCAACGAATTCCTCATAAGAACTATCGAGCATCTCTTGCAAGAGGGCACGCTCGTCATCTGTCATTTCACGCGTTGGGCTCAAAATGTCTTTATATGGCCCCGATTTGATGGTGACAAAATCCACGCCGTAGCGTTCTGCCAATTCGCCATAATTGACGCTTTGCATGATGACGCCAATCGATCCCGTCAAAGTTTCTTCGCTGACGAAAATCTTTTCAGCAGGCGCGGCAATATAATAACCGCCTGATGCAGCCATTGCGCCCATCGAAACGTAAAGCGGCTTGCCGGTTTCTTCCTGGATTTCCTTAATCTTATCGTGAATCTGTGCAGACTCAACGACCCCTCCACCCGGTGAATTAACTTTCAAGACAACGCCTTTGACGCTGCTGTCTTCCTTAACAGCTTGCAATTGCTCCATGAACAAATCATGGTTATAACCGGCAGCAGCAAAAACGGAAGCTTCTCCCGTATCCTGGATCGCCCCGTCCACGTTCAACACGGCAATCCGGTTGGAAGCATCGCCTGACTCAACCACTTGTTCGCTTAAAGCCGTCTGTTCCATGCCTGTCCAATCGTCAAAGCCCGAAGTGAAATCCGACTGCAGCACTGAAAAGGCCGAGTTAATGACTAAAGATATCACCAGCAAGGCAGCAGCGGCCAGTAAGGCGATCCATCGTTTTGTGTTCATCATGTTTCAGTTCCCTCCTTAAGTATTCCATTTAACTATACGGCATAGCATTCAAAATGTTTCACTTTCCACTAAATTCGGCACCAACTAAATGGCGGTTCTTTCTCGTCCGCCTGGCCTCCATGATTTTTGAGCCGGTGAACAGGATCAAGGCACTCCAGATGAACGAAAAGGAAATGACCGAGATCAAGCCGAACTCCTCCCCGTACAGAAAGACACCGATCAGCAGCATCAAGCTCGGGGCAATGTACTGAAGGAAGCCGATCATATACAACGGGATGAGCGGCGCGCCCATGGCGAATAGCAATAGCGGCAAAGCAGTCAGGAAACCGCTGAGGATGACGAGCAAGTCGGTCGACACCCCGCTATGCAGAAATGCCGCACGGTCGATCGAAAATAAATAGATGTAGTATGCAGTCGCAAACGGCAATACGAACAGCGTCTCGATCGCGAGGCCCCTCAGCGCATTCAATTGAATGGTTTTCTTGATCAATCCGTAGAACGCAAAGCTGAATGCCATGCCAAGCGCCAGCCAAGGCAGCGTCCCATAAGAAATTGTGATGACCGAGACGCCGATTGCGGCAAGTACGAACGCAATTTTTACGGCCGGCGACAGCTTTTCCTTTAAAAAGAACGAGCCGAGCAGCACTGAAATTAATGGGTTGATGTAATAGCCGAGGCTCGTTTCGACGATCCGGTCGTTGGTCACGGCATAAATATAGAAAAACCAGTTAGCCGAAATCAGGAACGAAGCAAGCATGAGCAGGAAGAAGGTTTTCTTCGATTTCCACAAAGACTTTACATCATCCATAAAGCGCTTGCCGCCCCCAGTCAGCACAATAAAGCCAAGCGTCAGCCAAAAAGCCCAAAAAATACGGCCGGCCAATAATTCATCGGCGGGCACATGGTCGACTTGCTTCCAGAATATCGGAAGAAATCCCCAAATCGTATAAGTTAAAATCGTCAGCAATGTTCCTTTTTTCTCTTCAGTCATCTTCGCATCGCGCACCATTCTTAAAATATTTTTATTTACGAAATAATAGACCCATTATATGCCTGGCCTATTGGAAAGTAAATACAGCAAAAGCCCCCGATACTTACGGAGGCTTTTGGCTAAAATATTATTTTTTTGCGTTTTCGGCTTGCCGCAGTTCGACGCGGCGGATCTTGCCGGATGCGGTTTTTGGCAACTCGCGGCGGAACTCGACCGCACGCGGATATTTATACGGCGCCGTCAATTCCTTTACGTGGTTTTGGAGTTCCGTAATGAGCTCTTCTCCGCCTTCATGTCCTTCAGTCAAGACGACGAATGCTTTCACGATCGTCCCACGGATTTCATCTGGCGAACCGACGACGGCACATTCTTGCACGGCAGGATGCTTAACGAGCGCATCTTCTACTTCGAACGGCCCGATCGTGTAGCCTGAGGAAATGATGATGTCATCGCCGCGGCCTTCAAACCAGAAAAATCCGTCTTCGTCTTTTGATGCTTTGTCACCCGTTACATAATAATCACCGCGGAACTGCATTTGCGTCCGCTCGGCGTCTTTGAAATATTCTTTGAACAAGGCCGGCGTCTCTACATGCACAGCAATGTCCCCGACTTCTCCGACTGGACAAGGCTCGCCGTTGTCGTCGATGATTTCCACCCGGTTGCCTGGCGTCGGTTTACCCATCGAGCCTGTGCGCCCTTCTGTGCCTTTCATCGTGCCGACAAGCAATGTGTTTTCGGTCTGCCCATAGCCGTCGCGCACATCCAAATCGAAATGCTTGCGAAACACATCGATCACTTCGGCATTCAATGGCTCACCAGCCGAGACGGCACTGTGAAGCGCGCTTACATCATATTTCGCTAAATCTTTCTGCTTGGCCATCAGGCGGTATTCTGTCGGTGTGCAGCACAGCACATTGATTTTCCGTTTTTCCAGCAACTCCAAGTATAGTGCCGGGTCGAATTTGCCGTTATAGACAAATGCCGTCGCTCCGCTCCCGAGCGTCGCGAGGAATGGGCTCCAAATCCATTTTTGCCACCCTGGGCTCGCTGTTGCCCAGACCAAATCGCCTGCTTTTGCGCCGAGCCAATGTTCTGCAGAGGTGCGCAAATGTGCGTAAGCCCAGCCGTGGCTATGGACAACACCTTTTGGATTGCCGGTCGTCCCCGATGTGTAAGAAAGAAACGCCATATCATCATTCTTGGTCGGCGCCGCGTCGTAACTGTCGGAAGCTGAAGCCATTTTGTCCGTCAATGAAATCCAGGAATCCGATCCTTGGCCGATGACGAAATTCGTCAGCCCATCCATTTCCGCCACTCCCTCGAATTGGCCCAGAAACGGTTCATACGCGATGACCGCTTTGGCCTCGCTATGGTTCAGGCGGTAAGAGATGTCTTTCGCCCGCAGCATTTCAGAACTTGGAATGACCACGAGCCCGGCTTTCAATGCCCCGGTGTACACTACATAGGCTTCGATGAGGCGAGGCACCATGACCAATACGACATCGCCTTTTTTCAAGCCTGCCGCTTCGAAGCTATTCGCTGCACGGTTCGCTTGTCGGATCAATTCGTCATATGTAAGTTCTTTCTTTTCCCCTTGGTCATTCTCCCAAATGATCGCTTTACGCCCGTCTCCTGTCGCAAAGCGTTCGAATTCCTCTACCAAATTATAGTTTTCAGGTGCCAGCAATTGTTCGCGTTTCATTCCAATCTCCCCTTTGCCCATGAACTGATATTATTCTTATATTATTATACAATAAATATTTAATTATTCAAAATAATTATTTAAAACAAAGCGCCCTTAAATGTGGTTGATTTTTCGGCTTGTTTGTTTTGTCTCCACTGATTTCCTTCTAAAATCAATCTCCATATTTCGATTGATTGTTCTAATAGAATAACGAATTCACCTCATAAAAAAAGCCCGGCCAAGAACAGGATGCCTGTTCTTGGCTGGGCTTTTCGAGTGCATCGGATTACAGCAAGTCTTCGAAACGCTGTTGTTTGTTTCTTGGGAATTCGATGATCTCGCGCTCTGCTACCGCTCGGTCGATCATTTCGTCGAATGATACAAAGCTCTCGTAATGCTCTACTTTATCGGTTTTCGGTTTCGTTTTCGGGTTGGCCGGCGTGAAGATCGTGCAGCAATCCTCAAATGGCCGGATGGAAATATCGTATGTGCCGATGGCTTGCGCCGTTTCAATGATTTCGAGTTTGTCCTGCGCGATCAAGGGACGTAAAATCGGCGTGTTTGTCACAGCGTTGATTGCCTGAAGGCTTTCAAGCGTCTGGCTGGCGACTTGGCCTAGGCTTTCGCCGGTGATGATCGCTTTGGCATCCGTTTTGGCGCGCACGGCGTCCGCTATGCGCATCATCATGCGGCGCGTGGATGTCATCGTGATATTGTCCGGCACTTGCTTATGGACTTCCTGCTGGATTTCCGTGAACGGGATGATGTGCAAGGTGACGGGAGCTCCGAAGCCACTCAATTTCTCCGCGAGATCGAGCACTTTCTCTTTTGCGCGCTCGGTCGTAAACGGCGGGCTGAAAAAATGAATCAGTTCAAGCCTTACCCCGCGCTTCAGCATATGATAGCCGGCGACAGGGCTGTCAATGCCGCCTGATAGCATCAAGAGCGCCCTGCCTCCTGCGCCAATCGGCAAGCCGGCTGCGCCTTGGATCGTTTCAGCCATCATATAAGCGGCATCTTGGCGGATTTCGACATTCAAGTCGATGTCAGGGTTTCTCATGGCGACTGTCAGTTCGGGTGTATTGCCGAGTACATACCCCCCGATTGTGCGCATGATCTCCGGTTTTTCGTAAGGAAATTCCTTATTCGGCCTTTTGACGGAAACTTTAAAGCTCTTGTCCTTGGTATCCATCTTGCTGACGATCGCTAAAGCGGTATGCTTCATATCATCCAATTCCAGGCTGGTCTGTGTCACAGGGCTAAACGACTGGATACCGAACACGTAAGGCAGGCGAGACACAATGTCTTCCATGCCTTGTTCGTCGTCGCAGAACAAGAACATTCGGTCACGTTCTGCTTTGATGCGCAAAGTCGGCGTACCTGCGAACAAAGTCTGGATATTATTGCGAAGCCGTGAGATGAACGCTTTTCGGTTGCGGCCTTTTGTCGACAGCTCGCCGTAGCGGATAAGAATTTGGTTGGTTTTCATGATTGTTCGACTCCTTTGATCGTTTGATGCGCTTTATGGAAACGTTTCTTCAATTCGATGATGTCTTCGTGGGTGGTCATGGCGCCGAAGCTGATGCGGATCGTGCCGTCCCGGTATTCGCGCGGCAAGCCGATCGCTTCAATGACGTGGCTTGCTTGCTTGTTCTTGGAAGAACAGGCGCTCGAAGTGGAGACGATGACGCCTTCTTGCTGCAGCGCGCCGACCAAAGTCTCCCCGCGCATGCCAGCGATTGCCACTGCCAGGATATGCGGCGCGGCGCCGGATGGGCTGACGATGTAAATGTCTTTGTATCCAGAGAAAAATCTGCGCAATTCCGCATTCCATTTTAGGTGATCAGGGATTGTTGTTGCAAGGCGCAATGCTTTTGCCAGTGCTGCAGCGTTCGGAACCGAGACCGTCCCGCTGCGAAGCCCGCTTTCTTGGCCGCCCCCGAACAGGATCGGCTCGAGTTGCGCTTTATTGACGGCCAGGATCCCGCTGTTTTTCAATCCATGAAGCTTGTGTGCAGAGACAGTCAATAAATCCGGCATCTCCTGCTCATCAAGCGGCAGTTTACCGGCACCTTGCACTGCATCGACATGAAACAACGCACGGTGGTTGTTAAGCATGCGCCGAATAGCTGCCAGCGGATGAATTGTGCCGATTTCATTATTGACCTGCATCAAGCTGACTAATATCGTATCTTCCCGAAGCGCCTGCTGCAGTTCTGCAAGATCGATCGCGCCTTTCCGATCGACTGACAGCAGCGTGATTTCAAATCCTTCTTTTTCCAGTTGCTTCAAGGGTTCTAAAACCGATGGATGCTCGGTTTTGCACGAGATGATGTGTCGGCCTTTTTCTTGATTGGCATAAGCCGCGCCGCGTATCGCCAAGTTATTCGCTTCGGTGCCTCCCGATGTGAAAATGACTCGCTCATAGCCGAGCAGGCCTTTGATCTGGCTGCGCGCCGATTCAAGCAAATCTTCTGCTTCATTTCCCAATCGGTGAAGCGAAGCTGGATTTGCGAAATAGCGGCTACTCGCCTTTACGTAGGTTTCGAGCACTTGCGGGTCGGGTTCGGTCGTTGCGCTATTATCCAAATAAATCATTGCAATCCCTCCGAAAAGAAAACCACCAGCTCGTCTGCTGGTGGTTTCGTTATTTTCTTAGTCCTTATCTTTTACAAGCACTTCAATGCGTTTCATCGAACCGGGTTCGAAATTCTCAACAGCCGTCGCCGCTTCTTCGAGCGATTTCGTATAGCGCATTTGGCGGAACGATTCTTCCGCTTCCAAAAGATGGGCGTGAAGCTGCGGATTCGTCTTCCGGTAACGGTTTCCGTACTGGATAATGCGTTCCACCAGCAAGACGTTTTCGATTATTTCTTTTGCTTTGATCTCCACATCCGTAATGCTGGTTTCTGCCTGCTCCATATAATTATCGACTAGCTTCATATTAAGGGGCACTTCACGGAGCGCACGCATTGCCACAAACAAATGCTCCTCCGCTTCCTCGAGGCGGACATCCATATCTTCCGGAATGCCGGGGATATTCGCTTTATGTAGCATGCGATCCGTTTCCTGAAGGCGGCGTCTCAGTTCTTCCACATGAATACGGGCTTTGTTTTCCTCAACGCGCAGGTTTTTCAACGCATCGGTAAAGTCCATCTGTGTGGAATCGACGATTGTTAAATCTTCACGGATATGCATCAGTTCGTCCTGAAGGCTCGAGTAGGCCGATTGGTCTTCTTCCAGTCGGTTCGACAATAGTTCGAAACGCTTCGCCAGCTGCTCGACTTTCTCCAGGCAGGTTTTCGGAATCGCCGCTTCCTGATCCGTGATTTTGTAGCTATGCTGCACGTAACGGCTTTCTTCTTCCAGTTCCTGGGTATCGCGCGCGACCACTTGCAGATGGCGCTCGGTATCCATGAGATGCTGGTCGATATAATGTTTTGCCGCTACTTCTTTTTCAAGCAGGTCGTACATGGCATCGATCCGGTCTTTGATTTCGTCGACACGGCCCTTGCTATCGGTGACTTCCAAGGTTTCCAGTTGTTTTTTCAAGACAGCCAGCTCTTGTTCAATTTCTTCGATTTTCTCAGTCAGACCAAGGTGGTTAAGGTAATACGACTGTTCTTCCATCTCTTGTTTGCCTTGGCGCAGTTGCGTTAAATCCTGCGGGATCTTGTCATCGATTTCTGTCAGCATCATTGGGATATCGTCCACCAGCATGAATGCTTGTGAACTGTCTGCGGATAAATTGATGACCGTCTCACGTGCTCTTAAGTAGTTGCCTTCACCTGTCAGCTGATCGTATTCCTCAAAGCGCTGGACAAATGATTCCAGGCGCTTTTCGAGAGGCTCAGCGGCTGCGCCGTATGAAGATTTATGCGCGAGCAGATTTTTACGGGCGCGGACGTATTTGTCCTGAATCAAATCCATTTCACTGCGGTTCTTCTCTTCACTGCCGATCAATTCGTCCAGCTCCGCGAAAATGACCGCTATTTGCTGGTCAGCATCATCTATTTTCACTTCAGCTTGTTTTTCGAGCTTGGAAGCTTTCGGGAAATTAAAACGTTTGATCGATTCTTCTGCGTCATAGAGTGTTGCGTCTATTTTCGGGATGTCGACATCCATGATTTCAGTCCATTTATTGCGCCAGCGCTCGAACATTTCCTCTGTCTGGCCATTCAAGTTCAATTGTTTCACTTTAGTAAGTTCTTCCATAATTGGTTTCTCTTTTAGTTGCAGTTTCAGTTGTTCCAGACGCTCGATTTCCGCATTGTGTTTTTTTCGAAACACCATGCCGATAATAAGCAGCGCCAATAGAATGATGACCGCAATGATGATATACTCCATCATAAGTCATTTAGCCCCCTGTTCCAAATACATTACCGGTTACATAAGTATGTTTAATGATTCTTTTATTTTAACATGTATTCTACTCTTTTGTTTGCCAAATTAGAAGAAAACAGGGAATAATTTTATCAAATCGAAAAGATGGTGAACTTTATGAATAAACGCGACGGCCATATCCATACCCCTTTCTGCCCGCACGGTACTAGCGATCCCTTTTACGCCTATATCGAAAAAGCGGAAAAAAATGGATTTACCGACATCAGCTTTACCGAGCATGCCCCATTGCCCGACGGCTTTGCGGATACCACGCCTGATCAAGACAGCGGCATGAGTATTGACGAGTTGCCCGCCTATTTCGAGGCGCTTGACGAGGCAAAAGCGCAAGCTCCGGGCATGCGGATCCGCAGCGGCCTGGAAGTGGATTTTATCCAAGGGTTCGAAAAGCAAACTGCCCGCATGCTGGATCAAGCCGGTCCAAAACTGGAAGACGCCATTCTATCGGTCCATTTTCTGCGCTATCAGGACCGCTGGATCTGTTCGGATTTCAGCGCACAAGTGTTTATGGAACTCGTAAAAGACATGGGTTCGGTACAAGCCGTCTATGATCTCTATTATGATACGGTCGAAGCTTCTATAATAGCGGACCTTGGCCCCCATAAACCGAAGCGCATCGGCCATCCAACTTTATGCCATAAATTCCAGCTCGTCCACCAGGAACGAATCGATGACGATGCCCGCATCCGTAAAATCCTGAGGATGATAAAAGAACATGGCTACGAACTGGACGTTAATTCCGCAGGCTTATCGAAACCAGGCTGCCTGGAATTTTATCCGCCGGAGCCTTACATCGCTTATGCACGAGAGCTTGGCATCCCGCTTGTTTTCGGTTCGGATGCCCATAGTGCTGAAGGCTTGCACAAATACGCAGAACGCTTTTATACTGAACACTATTGAATAGAAACTTTAAGAAATGAGATGATTCCATGTTTGCTACATCCACTTACAGCGGCACACGCGAAGAGCAATACAACCTGCTCAATAAACAACTCGACGCCTTGCTTGCAGGCGAGCCGAACCGCATCGCCAATTTGTCGAACGCCTCGGCACTGCTTGGCCAGTTCCTCGACCGCATCAACTGGGTCGGATTTTATTTGATGGAAGAAGGCGAGCTTGTCCTCGGCCCATTCCAAGGAATGCCGGCTTGCGTCCGCATCCCGGTCGGAAAAGGGGTATGCGGCACGGCCATCGACAAAAATGAAACGATGCTCATCGATGATGTCCATGCTTTTCCTGGACACATTGCCTGCGATGCTGCTTCCCGTTCGGAAATCGTCGTACCGCTATTCAAAGACGGCGAAGCTTACGGCGTGCTCGACATCGATAGCCCGGAACTTGCCCGTTTTACGGACGAAGACCGCACCGGGCTTGAAAAGTTTGCAGAAACCTTATTGAAGCACATCTAAACGCATGAAAGATCCCGGCAGACTATCTGCCGGGATCTTTTTTAGATTTCCTGCAAATTGGATTTGATTTGAGCGAAAGCCTGCTCAAGATCGGCCATTAAATCCTCGACGTTCTCAAGCCCGACCGACAAGCGCACGAGTGAATCGCTGATGCCCATCCGTTCCCGCTCTTCCGGAGGGACGACCGCATGGGTCATCGTTGCCGGATGCTGGATCAAGGTTTCGGCATCCCCCAGGCTTACGGCAATCTTGATGAGCGACAAGGCATTCAAAAATTCCTGCGCCTGTTTTTTTCCGCCTTCTAGCTCGAACGAGATCAATCCGCCGCCGCGGCGCATCTGGTCTTTGGCAATCGACACTTGCGGGTGTCCAGCATCAAATGGATACAAAATACGCTTGACCGCCTGTTCGCCCTGGAGAAACGCGACGATCTTTTCCGCATTGTCGATATGGCGGTCCATCCGCACATGCAAAGTCTTCAATCCGCGAATCAACAGCCAGGCATCAAACGGTGACATGATGCCCCCGAAATCTTTCTGGACGGTCATGCGGATCGTTTGCATTTCCTCCGCATCTGCCCCGACGAGTACACCGCCGACGACATCGCCATGGCCGTTCAAATACTTGGTCGCGCTGTGAAGCACGAAATCAGCGCCGAACTCGAGCGGATTCTGCAGATACGGCGAGCTGAACGTATTGTCGACAACCACCCGTAAGCCATGTTTTTGTGCAGCGGCTTCAACCGCGCGTAAATTGACAAGTTCCATCGTCGGATTGATTGGCGTTTCGACATAAATGACTTTCGTCTCCGGACGGATCGCCTGTTCGATTTGTTCTTCAGTCGTCATCGCAATGAGCGAGTGCGTAATGCCGTACTTTTCTTCCATGATTTCCAATAAGCCGAACGTGCAGCCATAAATTCCGCGTGAGCATAGCACATGGTCGCCTGCTTTCGTTAAATGAACCAGAATTGCACTGACTGCAGCCATCCCCGAACCAAATGCCAGCGCGCCTCCCCCGCCTTCAATCTCCGCCATGCGTTGTTCCAACACCCGCACCGTCGGATTTCCAAGACGCGAATAGATATTTCCGCTTTGTTCCCCAGCAAAACGGGCTTCTCCTTGCTCTGCATTTGCGAACGAATACGTAGACGTCTGATAAAGCGGCGTAGCCAAACTGTCATGATGCACAGAACTGTCATAGCCCTCGTGGATCACAACCGTTTCAAACTTCTTCTTTTGTTTCATCATTCATACACCCCTCGCTAAAAATAGAAAGCGCTTACATTTACAACTATCTCCATTTTACTCTGAGCACCCCAAAAAAGAAAGCGCCATTTTATGCTTGTTGCCCATTATCCATTGACTGTCACAGTAACTTTCGGTTATACTAGCCTTTGTGTAAAATAATCGCAGCAGTTGTATGTGCGGGTTTGCCCATTTTGTTCCTCTGCGGAGGTGTATCGCGTAACTCTTGGCTGCTGAGCGAAGGTACATGAAAACAAAATGGCTTGCAGCATGAATACATCTGGTTTTTATTTTACTCTAAAAACCAAATTAGAGGAGGAGACTCACTATGTCTCGTTATACAGGTCCAGCATGGAAACTGTCACGTCGCCTTGGAATTTCTTTGAGCGGCACAGGTAAAGAACTCGAAAAACGCCCTTACGCACCAGGTCAACACGGTGCTAACCAACGCCGTAAAGTTTCTGAATACGGTTTGCAATTGCAAGAAAAACAAAAACTACGCTTCATGTACGGAGTTAACGAACGCCAGTTCAAAACAATGTTCAACAAAGCTGGTAAAATGGAAGGCAAACACGGCGAGAACTTCATGATCTTGCTTGAAACACGCCTTGACAACGTCGTTTACCGCCTCGGCCTTGCGCGCACTCGCCGCCAAGCTCGCCAATTGGTAAACCACGGCCACATCCTTGTTGATGGCAAACGCGTAGACATCCCGTCTTACGGCGTGAAACCAGGACAAACAATCGCTTTCCGCGAAAAGTCCAACAACCTTGATGTTGTCAACGAAGCGATCGAAGTAAACAGCTTCGTTCCAGAATATGTTTCAATCGACGCTGACAAAAAAGAAGGCACGTTCGTCCGTTTCCCAGAGCGCAGCGAATTGTCTGCTGAAATCAACGAACAATTGATCGTTGAGTTCTACTCACGTTAATCGATTGATGAAAACCCTCCAGGTACGCCTGGAGGGTTTTTTCTATGCAATTATTCCTCAGCCAGCTTTTTATCCCAGCATTCAGCAAACTTCGTCCACCCATTAAAAGTTTCCCGCCCCCTCATTCTTGCCATGATTTTTTCAGCCGCCGCTTCAAGAGAGCTTTCCGCTGTATTGACTTCGATGTCATAGGTTTCATGTTGGCGATGGACAAACTCCAATTGCGCCCACCCTTGGCCAGTTATTCGGTCCCCTCTCGCCTTTTCCCGCCTATCAATTTCCTCTACACTGCAATGGACGCCTACAAAAAGCACTGGGTAGTCCTTCAATACAGATACAAAATGAGAAATCGTATCCTCATCATGAAGGATTTGATCGACAATCAAGTTCACGCCTTTCTCCGAAAACAGCTTCACAGTTTCGTGGAAAAACTCTTCTGTCGGAATCGGTATTAACTTTGCTGTGTTGCGGTTTTCCATTTTCTCGATTATTAGATCAAAGTCATCAATGCTCAAATGAAAATAATCTTCTAAACCGATTGCCAACCGCTTGGCTAAAGAAGATTTTCCTGAGCTGGAAACGCCATTCAATAAGATAATTTTTCCCTTGTTTATCATCTTGCTCCCTCTTTCTTGATCACGCCGGCGCCATACCATGAACTTGCATCCGGCATCGATTCTATAAAACGCATTCTAAACTTCCCGCTAAAAAAGCGCCAGCTCTTTTCACTTCGTCGATTCCTTTCCTTAGCTATGCTACACTGTAGCCATATAAAGGAGGCGTCTTTATGCGAATCGTATCCATTTGCCCAAGCAACACCGAATTGCTCGCTTTTTTGAATGCCGATCATTTGCTGGTCGGCGTCGATGATTATTCCGACTGGCCGAAGAGCATCGAACAGCTTCCGCGTCTCGGACCGGACCTATCCATTCGCATGGATGAAGTCGAAGCACTCACTCCGGACCTTGTGCTGGCATCGCTCAGCGTGCCCGGCATGGAGAAAAATATTGAAGAGCTCAAAAAACGCAAGATTCCACACCTCATCCTGGACCCGCAATCGCTTGCGGATATCCGCCACGATCTGGAGACGGTAGCCGAAGCGATCCATTTCGACAGCTCGACGGTTCTTGCGGAATATGATGCAACCATTGCCGAACTGAAGAAACGCGGAGAAACCGCTGCCTCTTCTCCATCCTTGTACTGGGAATGGTGGCCGAAGCCGGTGTTCACTCCAGGAGGCGTCAATTGGCTCAGCGAAATCAGCCGGCTAGTCGGCGCGCGCAATTGTTTCGAAGATGAAAAAACCGCCAACATCCAAACCGACTGGGAAGCCGTGAGAGAACGCGAGCCAGATTATATCCTTTTGGCATGGGTCGGCATCATGACCTCGAAAGTGAAACCGGAACTTGTATTGAAACGTCCGGACTGGCAGTCGATGAAAGGCATTGAACAGATCCACGTCATGGAAGAAGCTCTGTTCTGCCGGCCTTCTCCTCGCTTGCTAGAAGGAGCCATCAAACTAGGTAAGCTGGTCCACCCACAAGCCTTCGAGGATTTCCCGCTTCCTTCCTTCATTAAGGAAAAGCAATCGCATATCTAAACCTTCGACAAAAAACCCCACGGCGCTTTAAAAGCGCCGTGGGGTTTGTTAGTCTATTGGAAATTAAAGCCGGTCGCGTCGCGTTCCAGCATCTCCGCGGATGTTCGTTGTCCGTTCTGTTCCGATCAACGGGTCTTCCCGATCAGTGAACCTATCTACATCGTTGCTGTCAGGTTGCTTCGCTTCCTCATCTTCTACCAAGACAAGGATCCGCCCTTCCTTAAACTCAGCTTCATATGTTTCCGCTTCGTCTTCTGGCACACCGAGCCCGATTAAAGCACCGGCTATGCCGCCGACGCCTGCGCCCGCTGCAGCGCCTGTCAGGCCGGCTGCGATTGGGCCAGCTGCCACAATCGGACCGATGCTTGGAATCGCCAGCGCCCCGATGCCTGCCAAGACGCCGCCGAGACCGCCTAGTGCACCTCCTGTAGCAGCACCCGCAGCCGCTCCTTCACCGGCTTGCGTACCGGTTTCTTCCGTAACACGATCCACGTCTCCCTTATCTTTACTGAGAACCGAAATATCTTCATCCCGGTAGCCCTGTCGCTGAAGATCTTCTATGACCTCCACTGCTTCCATCTCCGTACCGTACGATCCAACAACTCGTGACATGTCCTTCGTCCTCCCTTATCAGTTTGGAATCCTGTTCATGTTTCTAGTAATTGTGTTTCCCGGTCGAAGGGCCGTTAAACATTCACCAATAAATACAAAACGCCGCTTGCATGTGCAAACGGCATTCGCATTTAGATGAAATGAATCATATGGTACTTTTTCTTTCCGCGACGGACGATAGCGAACTCATCGTCCAAGCGGTCTTTTCCATCGACGACGTATTCGAGGTCGCGGATTTTCTCGCCGTTGATGGAGATCGCGCCGTTCGTGATATCTTCACGGGCTTGGCGTTTTGAAGGAGACACTTTGCCATCAACGATCAAATCAACGATCGGCTTCGCTTGTTTCGCCATCTCGACAGAAGGAACGTCTTTGAAAGCCGCCTTCATTTCGTCTGCGCTCAAGCTTTTCAGGTCGCCGCTGAACAAGGCTTTTGTGATGCGCTGTGCATCCGCGAGCGCTTCTTCCCCGTGGATGAGCTTGGTCATTTCCTCGGCGAGGACAGTTTGCGCTTTTCTGAGATGCGCTTCCGTTTCAACGCTTTTTTCAAGTGCTTCGATTTCCTGTTTTTCGAGGAACGTGAAAATCTTTAAGTATTTCACGACATCTGCGTCCGCCGTGTTGATCCAGAATTGGTAAAACTCGTAAGGGGACGTCTTTTTCGCATCGAGCCATACTGCGCCGCCTGCGGTCTTGCCGAATTTCGTGCCGTCCGCTTTTGTTACGAGCGGTATCGTGATGCCGAACGCTTTCGCTTCTTCTTCGTGCGTCTTGCGAATCACTTCAAGACCTGAGGTGATATTGCCCCACTGATCCGACCCGCCGATCTGAACGCGGCAATTGTATTCATTGTAAAGATGGTTAAAGTCAATCGCTTGGATCAAGGTATAGGAAAACTCAGTAAATGAAATCCCGCCTTCGAGACGCGATGCGACCGAATCTTTCGCCAGCATGTAATTGACGGAAATCAATTTACCGAAATCGCGCAGGAACTCGATGACGCTCATGCCGCCGATCCAGTCACGGTTATTGACCATTTTCGCCCCGTTCTCCGTCTGAAAATCAAAAATCTGTTCCATTTGCTTTTTGATGGAATCGACATTGCGGTCAATCTGTTCCGTCGACTGCAATTGGCGTTCTTCGTTGCGTCCGGAAGGATCCCCGATCATGCCGGTTGCACCGCCAACCAAAAGAATCGGCCGGTGACCATGCAATTGGAAACGGCGCAAAGTCAAAAGCGGCACGATATGGCCGATGTGCATGCTGTCGGCCGTCGGGTCAACTCCGCAATACAATGAAATTTTTTCCTGGTCCAGCACTTCCGCCATTCCTTCTTCATCTGTTTGCTGGTACAGAAGCCCGCGCCAGTTTAAGTCGTCGATCAATGCATTTGTCATGTAAATTTCCTCCCTTGTTCTGCTTCGCCTAATTGCCGGGACACAAAAAAGCCCCTGCATGAAATTCATGCAGGGACGCATATGCGCGGTACCACCCAGCTTGAAGGACGCGTCCTCCCACTCGAATGTGCCAGACGGGGCACTTCCGCAAACTCCAGGCCTGTAATTCGACGCATGCATTTTGGCCGGTTTGCACCTTCCACCGACTCTCTGGTTTCAAAATTGCATGCCCTACTGCGGGCCTTTCTCCGTTTGATTATGAAGATTCTATACTGTAGTGTACTTGAATCCTAAAGATTGTCAATATCTTTCGTTTCAATTATCGGATTATGCTATAATGAAAAAGATTTTTAGGAGGGGGATAATGTGCAAGATAAATTAAGAAGATGGTTATTGAAGGCAGAAGAAACAACCGATAGATGGACTTCCCATAAGTGGTTTAGGCGTTTTAAAATCACGACGGGCGTCATTTGGAATTTGGCAATCATTCTAGCTATTATACTGGTGGCAGGCGGCGTCTTTGCTGCATCGGCAGGAGCTGGCTATTTCGCTTCCCTAGTGGATGAAGAACAGCTGCGGACCGAAGATGAAATGCTATCGGACATCTATAGCTATGAAGAAACTTCTCAATTGTACTTTGCCGACAATACGTATCTCGGCAAATTGCAGACTGACCTAGACCGGGAAGAAACGACTTTGGAAGATGTCTCCGATACTGCCATAGACGCAGTACTGGCCACTGAAGACGAGTATTTCTTTGAACACGAAGGAATTGTTCCAAAAGCAATCATGCGTGGATTATTCCAGGATGTTTCCAATTCAGACAGCCAATCCGGCGGCTCAACTTTGACACAGCAATTAATCAAGAACCAAATTTTGACAAATGAAGTCTCTTACGAACGTAAAGCAAAAGAAATTCTTTTGGCCATGCGTCTCGAGAAATTCATGAACAAAGAAGACATCATGGAAGCTTATTTGAACATCATTCCATATGGCCGAAATTCAGCTGGCACAAATATTGCAGGAATCGAGACGGCGGCTAAAGGCATCTTCAATGTCCCAGCCAGCGAGTTGAACTTGCCGCAAGCGGCATTCATCGCCGGGATCCCGAAAGCGCCATTCAGTTATACGCCTTATACGAACACCGGAGCAATAAAGGAAGAAGAAGGATTAGCACCGGGCTTGAACCGGATGAAGACGGTCCTCTACCGGATGCTTGAAACAGGCTATATTACAGAAGCTGAATATGAAGAAGCATTAACGTACGACATCGTAGCGGATTTTCGTGAAGGCGAAACCCGTTCATACGAGGATCATCCTTTTGTAACGGCAGAGTTAGAGAAACGTGCCACCCGCATTATTATGGATGTCTTAGCGGAACAAAACGGTGTAGACCCTGAAAACCTCAATCAAGACCAAAACTTGTATGAGGAATATGCGATTTTAGCGGACCGCGCCGTCCGGTCGAACGGCTACCGCATCCATTCCAGCATCAATAAAGAATTATACGAAGCACAAGAAGAAACGCAGAAAGCCTATCAAGGATATGGCACGACCCTATCGGAAGATTATATCGATGAAGACGGCGAAACCCAAACCCGCCAATTGCCTGTTCAAGTCGGCAGTGTCACCTTGGAAAACGACACGGGCCGGATCTTGAGCTTTGTCGGCGGTCGTGACCATGAAATCGAGAACTTGAATCACGCAACGCAGGCCTACCGCTCGATCGGATCGACGGTCAAGCCCTTGCTTGTCTACGGCCCAGCACTGGAAAATGGCCTGATCGGCGCCGGCAGCCCGGTAGTTGATGTCAAGTTCACCATGAATGATAATGGCGATTCTTATGAACCGACAAACTTTATTCCGACAAGCGAACAAGGCATCATGCCTGCGCGTGATGCGCTCGCGCAATCCCAGAACCTTCCCGCTTTGCGTTTGTTTGCGCAAATGCGCGATGAGATGCCGATCCAATACTTGATTGATAATGGCTTTTCGCGCGTCGACGAAGGTGATGGCGTCGTTTCCTCAGCACTTGGAGGCGGCATCGAAGGCTCCGTTGAAGAAGTCGCCAACGCGTACGCTTCTCTCGCCAATGGCGGCAAGCATATGGAAACGACGATGATTGATAAAATCGAAGACGCAGACGGCAATGTCATCTATGAACATAAAGCCGAAGCGAAAGATGTCTTCACGCCTCAAGCTTCTTATGTATTGACTGATATGCTGCGCGATGTCTTCAAGACAGACCGCGGAACAGCTAACCGTGCAAACGGCATGCTGAAGTTCAATGCGGACTTTGCCGGAAAAACTGGAACTACCCAAGAAACACGCGACGTTTGGCTCGTTGGCTACAACCCGAACATCACGATGGGCGTATGGCTCGGCTACGATAAAGAGAAATACTCTCTGGATAATTTCAAAAACCAGAACTTGCAGCCATCTGTCCGTGTTAACCAATTATGGGCTAACTTGATGAATGCAACGTATGACGTAGTACCTGACGCCATCGGCTCCGGCGATAAATTCCAGGAACCTGAAGGCGTCGTCTCCCGCTCATTCTGCGGCATCTCCGGATTCGCTCCGAACGATGCTTGCCAAAAAGCCGGGTTAGTCCGTTCCGATTTATTCATCGCTGATATCATGACGCCAAAAGACGGCGACGACAGCTTGAGCAGCGGATCGTACACGACCATCAACGGCAAACGCTATGCTGCCCTATCAAATACGCCAAGTGAATTTATTTCTGGCGGCGGCCTGGGTGTTTCAGAAGAATACGTCGACCGCATGCTCGCCCCATTTGGCGGAGATGCTGGCAAACTATTCCCTGGCAGTTCACGGTTTAGCAATGTGGTTTCCAGCGCTAAGTTCAACGCAGACAGTGCAGCCCCTGCACCGGTTGGAACATCGATTAATGGACGTACGATCACTTGGAGCGATTCCGCTTCGAATGATGTCGTCGGCTATCGCGTATTCCGCAGCGGAAGCAGAGTCGCTTCTGTTTCTGAATCAAGCAGCAATTCCTATAGCGCGCCTGGTCCTGGAACGTATACAGTCGTCGCAGTGGACATTACAGGACGTCAATCGGCAGCGTCCAACGGCGTAACGATTGAAGCGCCTAAACCGGAACCTGCTCCTGAGCCAACGCCAGAACCAACACCTGAACCAACACCTGAACCGGAAGCTGCTCCTGCACCGGAAAGAGAAGAAACTCCAGCGCCACCGCAAGAAACAGAAAGACAAGAACCGGAAGCAGAGCCTGAAGAAGAACCGGCTGAGGAACAACCGGCCGAAGAAACTCCAGCTCCGGAAGAACCTGAAGAAGAACCTGAAGAGGTGGAAGAAGCACCACCTGAAGAACCGGAACAACCTGAAGAACCGTCAGAACCGGACACGGAAGCTCCGGATAGTGAAGAAGACGCAGCATAACGAAAGCCCCTCTGCAAATGCAGAGGGGCTTTTTCTAATCTTCCATTGTGGACAAATCGCCAGTCGGAAGATCCAACTCCCAAGCTTTCAGCACACGGCGCATGATTTTGCCGCTTCGCGTTTTCGGAAGCTTGTCTTTAAATTCGATTTCGCGTGGTGCTGCGTGGGCCGCCAGTTCTTTCTTGACGAACTGACGGATGTCCTCGATCAATTCGTCGGATGGCTCATAGCCTTCGACAAGCGCAACAAACGCTTTAATGATTTCCCCGCGCACCGGATCAGGTTTTCCGATGACACCTGCTTCAGCGACTGCCGGATGCTCGAGTAGTTTGCTTTCGACTTCGAATGGCCCAACACGCTCGCCTGACGTCATGATCACATCGTCCACTCTTCCCTGGAACCAGAAATACCCATCTTCATCCATATAAGCCGAATCGCCTGATACGTACCATTCATCATTTAAGAAATAAGAATCGTATTTTTGCGGGTTGTTCCAAATTTGGCGCATCATGGATGGCCAGCCTTTTTTAATCGCCAGGTTGCCCATTTGGTTGGCCGGCAATACCTTGCCTTGGTCATCGACAATCGCTGCTTCGACGCCAGGAATCGGTTTACCCATCGAACCTGGCTTGATCGCCATCGACGGGTAATTGCAAATGACTTGTGCGCCAGTTTCCGTCATCCACCACGTATCGTGGATCCGTTTATCGAAAACTTGCGCCCCCCATTTGACCACTTCTGGGTTCAGCGGCTCGCCGACGGACAAGACATGGCGCAATGTCGACAGGTCGTATTCTTTCACTAATGCATCCCCTGCGCCCATCAACATGCGGAACGCGGTCGGGGCGCTGTACCAGACCGTGACGCCAAAATCTTCGATTGCTTGGTACCAAGCATCCGGAGAAAAGCGCCCACCGAGAATGACAGTCGTGACGCCATTTAGCCACGGAGAGAACACGCCGTAAGCCGTTCCCGTCACCCAGCCTGGGTCAGCGGTGCACCAATAGATATCCTGCTCCTGGAAATCAAGCACCCATTTCCCTGTCTGGTATTGCTGCACCATGGCGTATTGCGCATGCAGGACACCTTTTGGTTTTCCTGTAGAACCGGATGTATAATGAAGCACCAATCCGTCTTCTTTTTCAAGCCATTCAACATCGAATTGATCCGAGCAGGAGTCGAGATGCTTGAGCACATCGACATGGCCCTCGCTTTCTTCTGCCCCTTCCGCCCCAACAAGGAAGATTGTCTTCAAATTTGGAAGGCGGTCTTTCGGGATACGCGGCAGCAATTCCGGTGTTGTGATAATCGATTTTGCATCGCTGTCATCCAGACGGTCATAGATGGCCCCTTCCATGAAAGCTTCAAACAACGGGCCAACGATCAAGCCCATCTTTAATGCACCGAACATGAGGAAATAAAGTTCAGGAGAACGCGGCATGAAGATGAAGATGCGGTCTCCTTTCTCCAAGTCGGAATGTGATTTCAAGAGATTCGCCGCACGGTTCGTCATGCGTTTCATCTCATAGAATGTATAGGTTTCATGACGATGCTGGTCTTTATAATAGAGAGCGACTTTGTTTTTGCGGTCTGATTCAGCATGGCGGTCAATCGCCTCGTGGGCCATATTGATTTTTCCCGTTTGGGACCAGCTGAACTCTTTTTCAACTTCCGACCAATCGAAACCCGCCGACTGCTCTTCGTAATTATGTAAGTAATGCTCCCCTGGTTTTGCTGGCAACGCTTCCACTTTCACCTAAATCACCCTTTCCCTTTGTTTCTCTATATTCTACATCAACCTGGAAGGGAAATGCTAATAATTTTAATTCTTTAGAAAATACGGTGTATTTATCCAAGCAACTTTCTTTTCCTTCTGCCCTTCATGTATAATGAAGCTAATTGCAACCACAGGCGGTGAAATGATGGAACATAAGAAGACGTATAATGCGATGGAATTGAAAACGAAACACGGGCCGCTCATCATCGAAGGGCCGGTCCCATCAAAGGAATTGAAAGAGCTTGATTTCCATGAAGACTTGGTCGCTTTCCGCCCACCGGAACAGCAGCATAAAGCCATCACGGAAATTGCGGACTTGCCGGAAGGGCGCATTTTGATTGCGCGCGACCAAAACACGATTGTCGGGTATGTTACATACCTCTATCCGGACCCGCTTGAACGCTGGTCCGAGGGGAAGATGGAAAATTTAATCGAGCTCGGGGCTATTGAAGTCATTCCGAAATACCGCGGGACCGGCGTCGGTAAAGCGCTGCTGCAAGTATCGATGATGGATGATGCCTTTAATGATTTCATCGTCATCACAACTGAATATTATTGGCATTGGGATTTAAAAGGGACAGGGCTCAATGTGTGGGAATACCGAAAGATTATGGAAAAGATGATGCAAGCAGGCGGTCTCGAATATTTCGCCACAGATGATCCGGAAATCAGCTCGCATCCAGCCAACACGTTGATGGCACGCATCGGTTCTCGGGTCGATCCAGAATCGGTCCAGAAGTTCGACCAGCTGCGTTTCATGAACCGCTATATGTACTGATTACTAAAGGGGTGTTTGTATGCTAGTAGAAGAAATCATGAAGAAGGATGTTTTCACGCTGCGCTCAGACCAGACCGTCCAAGACGTACTGGATCTGTTCGAAGAAAAACGGATCCGTCACGCGCCCATCGTCGATGATGGGAAAGTGGTCGGTATCGTCACCGACCGCGACTTGAAAGATGCCATGCCTTCCATGTTCACGGTGTCTCCAAAAGGCGAACCGTATAAAAAGAAAGTATCGGAGATCATGACCAAAAATCCGATGATTGCCCATCCGCTCGATTTTGTCGAAGAGATTGCCTTGCTGTTCTATGAACAGAAGATCGGCTGCCTCCCGGTCGTAAGCCAAAACGAACTCGTCGGCTTTCTGACAGAAACCGACTTGTTGTACACGTACATCGAATTGACCGGTGCACACCAACCGGGCTCCCAAATCGAAATTAAAGTGCCGAACCGTTCAGGCGCCCTTTATGAAGTGAGCAAAGTGTTCTACGAGCACAAAGTCAATGTATTGAGCGTACTCGTCTACCCGGACCGGGAAGACAATTCCAATAAGATCTTGGCTTTCCGTATCAAAACGATGAACCCCATTTCCATCATTGAAGATCTGCGCAAAGAAGGTTTCGATGTCTTATGGCCGAATCTTATGCAGGAATGAAAAAACACGCTGTCTTCATCTATTCAGAAGATCAATTGGGGTATAAATTTTCTGATACGCATCCGTTCAACCAAAAACGGCTCATTCTTACCATTGATTTACTCAGGGAAATGGACGCTCTTCCAGAAGAGTTGATTGTGCCTGCACGGACTGCGACAGATGAAGAACTTTTGCTCGCGCATGACCAGCGCTATATCGATATCGTCAAAAAAGCGAGCCGCGGCGAAGTCACGCCAGAAGCCGGCGAAGGATACGGCATCGGTACGGAAGATACGCCAATTTTCGAAAATATGCACGAAGCGAGTGCGCGTTTGGTCGGCGGCACATTGACCGCTGTTGACCAAGTAATGGAAGGCAAGGCAGAACATGCCTTGAATCTCGGCGGCGGCTTGCATCATGGCTTCCGTGGAAAGGCGTCCGGTTTTTGCATCTATAACGACAGTTCAGTCGCCATTCATTATTTGAAAGAGAAATACGGAGCTCGCGTATTGTACATCGATACGGATGCTCACCACGGCGATGGGGTGCAATGGTGCTTCTATGATGATCCCGAGGTGTGCACCGTATCGATTCATGAAACGGGCCGCTATCTCTTCCCTGGCACCGGCAATATCAACGAACGCGGAAGCGGCCAAGGCTACGGGACTTCATTCAACTTCCCGATCGATGCCTTCACAGAAGACGAATCGTTTTTGGATATTTACCGGACCGCCATGCGTGAAATCGTCGAACATTTCAAGCCGGATGTCATTTTAAGCCAAAACGGCGCCGATGCGCATTATTTGGATCCCTTGACCCATCTGAGCAGCACGATGGAAATCTACCGCGAGATCCCGAAAATCGCCCATGAATTGGCGCATGAGTTTTGCGACGGCAAGTGGATAGCGGTCGGCGGCGGCGGCTACGATATCTGGCGGGTCGTGCCGCGCGCCTGGTCGTTGCTATGGATGGAAATGAACAGCCATCCGTTGCCCCGCGGGAAGCTGCCTGAAGCATGGCTCAAGCGCTGGCAGCCTGATTCCCCTGTACCCTTGATCGAGACATGGGAAGATCCAGAGAATATGTATAAGCCGATTCCCCGAAAAGAGGAAATCACCGAAAAAAACCAGCAAATGCTCGATAAGGCATTGTATATGATTCGCAACCAATAAATCACGGGTTATGTAGTCGGAATATTCCGCAGCTTAAATAAAAAAACCGCCCTTGCTTCAGGATTGGATTCAATCCCGTCGCAAGGGCGGTTTTTGTGCTGGGCAAAAATTGCCTAAGCCTAATGCCTATTGTTGTTTCGTCGACTGCCGTTCTTCGAGGCGGTAAGGCAGCACAACTTGGTTTTCTTCAATTTCTTCGTTGTTCATGTATTTTGTCAACAAACGCATCGACACCGCGCCGATATCATAAAGCGGCAATGCCACAGCCGTCAACATTGGACGTGCCATACGTGCAAGTTTCGAGTTTTCGTAAGTAATGACCTCAACATCTTCTGGAATCTTTTTACCGAGCGCTTCCACTGCATGGATGACGCCGATCGACATTTCATCATTGCTGACAAAATATGCTGTCGGTTCAATGGATTCCAACGTACTCACGGCTTCAAGGCCTTCCTCGTATGTGTTATTGCATTCGACGACAAGGCGTTCGTCATAATCGAGCCCTGCTTCCTTCAATGCATCCTGATAAGCTTTCAGCTTATGTTCACGGTTGATTTCAGAAGACAAGGGCCCTGAAATATAAGCGATTTTCTTATGGCCGCTATCGATGAATTTTTGTACGGCTTCATAGGCCGCCGCGTAATAATCGATATTCACAGTAGCGATCGATGCTGTATCATCGAGCGACCCTGCCAATACGATCGGTGTCGGGGAACGTTCCATCTCCTTGCGCAATTCATCGGAAATCACATCGCTCATGAAGACGATGCCATCCACTTGCTTGCCGAGCATCGTTTCAAGCAATTGAAGCTCTTTGTTCGGGTTTTGATCAGAGTTGGACAGGATAATATTGTAGCGATACATTGTCGCAATATCTTCGATGCCCCGTGCCAATTCAGAATACGTGCTATTGGATATATCCGGTAAAATGACGCCGACCGTTGTTGTTTTCTTGCTCGCCAATCCGCGAGCTACGGCATTCGGACGATAGCCGAGTTCTTCGATCACTTTCAGTACTTTTTTTCTTGTGGCTGGTTTTACATTTTGGTTGCCATTCACTACCCGGGATACGGTAGCCATGGAAACATTTGCCTCACGTGCCACATCATAAATCGTAACGGTCATTTTGCGCCCTCCTGTTCCATTCTTTCATTCAATGATACGATAACCGCTTTAGGAATATCAACTCTTATTATGTAATGCAGCAGCACTTACCCGGAAAGTTCATGAAACTGTCCATCTTTAAATACTTATTCCATGACCTTTTCCCGCTGCCTGTCTTTTAAAACACAAAAAAGCCGGAACAAGTCCGGCTTTTGCTCATACTTTCAATTCGTACTGCTTCATGAATTTCATCAATGAATCGTAGTATTCATCGAATTGCGGCAAACTCATTTGCTGCTGAGCGTCAGAAAGTGCCACTGCAGGATCTGGGTGAACCTCTGCCATCACGCCGTCAGCTCCGATGGCGATTGCCGCTTTAGCTGCAGGCAATAGCAAATCGCGACGGCCAGTAGAATGCGTGACATCTACGAATACCGGCAAATGCGTTTCTTGTTTCAAGATTGGCACCGCGGAAATATCCAGCGTGTTGCGCGTCGCTTTTTCGTATGTGCGGATACCCCGCTCGCAAAGGATGATCTGGTCATTTCCGTTGGCGATAATGTATTCAGCTGCTTTGATGAACTCATCGACCGTAGCAGACATGCCGCGCTTCAATAGCACCGGTTTGTTGATCTGCCCTACAGCTTTCAATAGTTCAAAGTTCTGCATATTACGTGCGCCGACTTGGACGACATCCACATAATCCAGTGCTTCTTCCAAATGATGCGGTGTAACGATTTCCGATACCACGCCCAGCTTGTATTGGTCAGCTGCTTTTTTCAGCATCTTCAAACCTTCTAAGCCCAAGCCTTGGAAATCATATGGCGATGTACGTGGCTTATATGCCCCGCCTCGGATAAGCTTCAATCCTTTGTCGCTGATAGCTTGTGCAACTTGATCAACTTGCTCTTGTGACTCCACAGCACACGGGCCAAAGATGAATGATGGTGCACCTTCACCGATGTTCTCGCCGTTGACGGAAACGATCGTGTCTTCCGCTTTTTTCTTGCGGGAAACGAGAAGTGCTTTACGGCTGTCCTCTTCTTGCATATCGAGTGCCGATTTGAAGATTTCCTTGAAAATATGGTCGACCGTCTTTTGATCGAGTGGGCCATTGTTGTTGTCTTTCAATAGATTAAGCATGTGACGCTCGCGTAATGGATCGTATTTTGCAGCACCTTGCTTTTCCTTGATTTTCCCGATCTCTTGGATCACGGAAGCTCTCTCGTTGATAAGAGAAAGAATTTGCAGGTTTACTGCATCCACTTGTTCTCTAAGCTGTTCCAATTCTGTCTGACTCATTCTACACTTCCCCTTTCAAGAGTGACCCTATAATAGGTGTCATATTAACACGATATGACCATTATAAGCAAACTATTCAGCAAAGTCACGAGATTTGTTTAGCGATTCAACGCGCTAAAGCGTTTTCACGACAGTTATTGAAGCTAGAATGTACTCGCAACAGGGCTCACAGCCTTTTTAGAAAATATTTTTTCCATAGAAAAACGGATGGAACAAGTCCATCCGCGTTTCCTGTTTAAGCATTTGGGCTAGGCGATGAATTCCTCCATCGCTTTGCTTTTGATTTTATTATGGCTTGCATGCCAGTCAACTTGCTCGCTGGCAAAATGGAAGAGTTGAGGAGACTCATGGCGAACCCCAGTAATTTCTTCAACTGACGTCGAAAGTTCTTTATCTTCCTGGACGACTAGATAAAGGAATAGCTGATGGGGATGCAATGATGCATACTCTGAATATTCTTTCCATGCGCCTGCTGAGATCGGGCAAGTGCTGCTATGCTTGAGCAGCCAATAATGCTGTTCATTGCCGACCGCTTGCTTAAGCTCATCCAAGTTTCTCACATGTACGAAGTTTTCCATTTCAACCGCTCCCAAAATTAATTCTTTTTGTTCTGATTGCTTTGTGAATTAGAAGACCCTTTTGCATTTGAAGAGCCTTGTGAATTAGAAGACGCTTTTGCGTTTGAAGAGCCTTGTGAATTAGAAGACCCTTTTGCGTTTGAAGAGCCTTGTGAAGATGCAGAACCTTTAGCGTTTGAAGAAGATTTTGCATCAGCCGACTCTTGGAGGCTTGCAGAGGCATTTGTGCCTGCTGATGTCTTCGAGTCGTTATGGCTTGATTTGTTTTCTTCCTTCACTTCTTCAACCGCTTCTTTCAAAGCGTTAGCTGTAGATGTGAACGCATCGTTTCCGGCTTTGTCGCCGTTATCGACTTTGTTTTGTACTGTCTCCAGCAATTCTACGCTTTCTTCGCCTTCAGATGAAGCAGTACCATCATCCATCGGTGAATTGTTGCCTTTCATGTTCTTCACTTTGTCTACCACTTTTGTCGACTGCTCTTTCAATTGCTGCGTAAAGCCAGGGCCGTCATTTGAATCGCTTGTGTCTTTCGACTGCTGCGCTTTTTCTTTGATGGTAGTCGCTTGTGTCTTCAAGTCAGCTTGCAATTCTTTGCCTGCTTTAGGTGCGAAGAATAATGCTGCCGCCGCTCCGACAAGACCACCGACAATCATGCCTGTTAAGAAGCCGGATCCGCTATTCGATTCTTCGTAATCGTATAGATCGTCATAGCGGCTTGACGAACCGTATGATTGCGGTACGTATTGGCTTTGTTCGTATTGACCGCCTTGGTCGCTGTATTTGCCGCCTTGCGTATAATACTCGCCATTGTACTGGGATTCATTATAATTAGGTTTCGAATACGTATTTTTGTTTTTTCCCATTGTGCATTCCTCCATTATGTTGGTGATTTGATGGTATTAGTACTGGTCGCTGCTGCCTGGCAATTTCTTTTGGCCAGGAACTGGCGTGTATTGTTCTGTGCTGCGTGTTTGATATACTTTGCGCTCTTTCCATTTATCAGCAATGCCCATTGCAACATTGCTCCACTGGACCACTTGAGCAATTTTGTCTTCGTTCTGCTCAACTTGCACGCCGACGCGTGAAGTGATGTGGCGAACTGTAGAGTTCAGGTCTGTTACAGAGTTTCCGACGCCTTTAACCGCATCGACAACACCATTCAATTTCTCTGATTTGACCGTGATGTCTTCTGCGAGTTCGTTCGTCTTATGCAATAAGTTCGTCGTCTCCAACGTGACTCCCTGCAATTGATTCTCCAGCCCTGAAACAGTGCCGGAAACTTCTTTCAATGTGTTCTTGAGTGAATTCAAAGTCATCGCCAGCGCTACGCATAAAACTAAAAATCCAACAGCAGCAACAATCGCGGCAATGTAAAGCAAGATTGACCAATCCATTCTGTTTCCTCCTTCGGTTTAGTTAAATTTTGTATACCTATTTTCTACCCTGCCCTATATGGGTTTAAACACGCCACTAATTTATTATTCGGCAAAAGCTTTTAAATGCCTTCCCACTTCGCCGAATATTTTTATGTTTGTAATGCCTTTTTTATTCACCAAAAGAAAAAGCCTAACCATGTGTAATGGTTAGGCTTTTTTCGGCATGGTCAAAACTTCTTGATAGGCTTGCTGGAATTTCGTTACATCTCCAGCTCCCATGAAAAGGTATACTGCATTATTGTGGATAGCCAGTTTTTCAACGTCTTCCAATTGCAGGAGCTGGCTGCCTTCGATTTTTTCCTGAAGGTCCCGGATCGTCAAAGTGCCCGCTTCTTCTCTTGCTGAACCGAAGATATCGCATAAATAGACATGATCTGCTTCCTGCAGGCAATCAGCAAATTCCTGGAGGAAAGTTTGCGTACGGCTGAATGTATGCGGTTGGAAAATCGCAATCAACTCGCGCTCTGGATACTTCTGGCTCGCCGATTGCAAAGTGGCACGGATTTCTGTCGGGTGGTGGGCATAATCATCGATCAGCACGCGATCATTGATGACCGTCTCCGTGAAGCGGCGCTTGACGCCTTCGTAGCTCACGAATTGGCGCTGGATGATATCCGCCGGGATGCTTTCATACTGGCAAAGTGAAATGACAGCAAGTGCATTCAGTACAGCATGGTCGCCGTACATCGGAATGGTGAACGTATGGAAGAATTCATTGCGGATAACGACATCAAACGTCGTCCCTTCCGTCGTTTTGACGATATTGCGTGCCTGGAAATCATTTTCCTCGCCAAAACCGTAATAGACGACTGGAACAGGCGCTTGGATTTGCTGTAAATATTCGTCATCTCCGCAAGCGATGATGCATTTCTTCACTTGCTGCGCCATTTCCTGGAATGCCTTGAAGACATCGTCAACGCTGCCGAAATAATCGGGATGGTCGAAATCGATATTGGTCATGATCGCATAATCCGGATGATACGCCAAGAAATGGCGGCGGTATTCGCAAGCTTCCGCTACGAAGAAATGGGAATCTTCCTGCCCCGATCCCGTCCCGTCACCAATCAGGTAAGAAACCGGCTTGTAGCCATTCAGCACATGTGCCATAAGCCCGGTCGTCGATGTTTTCCCGTGGGCGCCAGTAATGGCGACCGAGACGTATTGCTTCATCAAATCACCAAGGAATTGATGGTACCGGATGATGGTTGCACCGCTTTCACGGGCTTTGACGAGCTCTGGATGTGCGTCGTTAAACGCATTTCCGGCAACGATTGTCATGTCCTGCGAAATGTTTTCGGGATCGAAAGGCAAAATCGTGATGCCTCTGTCTCGCAGCCGCTCTTCTGTGAAGAAATGTTGCGCTATGTCAGAGCCTTGTACCGACTCGCCCATATCATGCATGATTTGGGCCAGCGCGCTCATGCCAGAGCCTTTAATGCCCGTAAAATGTAATACTGTCATAAATGAACCTCCTGTGGGAGTGGAAAATTAGTCTAGTCAAACCGCCGATGCGGAATCAATAGCTGGGTAGTTTTTCACAATGCTCCGATTATAACACAAAGTACAGAGGCACTGAAATAATCAATAATTCCTGTAATTCTGGCGGCTTCTAGGTTCAACGGAACACTTCTTCGATATCGCTTTCCGTAATTAGCACCGTTCTCGCTTTGCTGCCGTTCTGTTCGGAGATGAACCCGTACTCTTCGATCAGGTCCATCAAACGCGCGGCCCGGTTATAGCCGATATGGAATTTCCGCTGCAACAATGAAGTCGAGGCGCTTCCTTGTGACATGATAAACCGGCAGGCTTCCTCGAACAAATCATCCTGTTCGGCAGGCGACTGGCTGCGCTGGATCAATTCCTCTTCTTTGAAAATATAATCGGGCTCTCCTTGCGCACGGACATGGGCAATGACTTTTTCGATTTCATCATCCGTCACGAAAGTTCCTTGCAAGCGGTTCGGTGCGGCCATGCCGTTCCCCAAATACAGCATGTCTCCTCTTCCAAGCAAACGCTCAGCTCCTTGGGTATCTAAGATCGTCCGGCTGTCCACTTGCGACGAGACAGAAAAGGCGATGCGCGTCGGAATATTGGATTTGATCAAGCCTGTGATGACGTCCACAGATGGGCGTTGGGTGGCAATTACCAAATGGATTCCGCAGGCGCGTGCTTTTTGGGCGATTCGGCAAATGGAATCTTCCACGTCTGAAGGCGACATCATCATCAAATCGGCCAATTCATCGATGACGATCAGGATATATGGCAGATGTTGTGCCGGCTGTCCTTTGTCATTGACCATTTTATTATAACGATCCAAATCGCGGACCCCAGTATGGGCGAAAAGCTGATAACGGCGTTCCATTTCTTCCACTGCCCATTTCAAGGAAGCAGTCGCTGCCTTGACATCTGTAATGACTGGGCTGACCAAATGCGGAATATGGTTATAAGGAGCCAGTTCAACCATTTTCGGGTCGATCAACAGCATTTTTAAATCGCGCGGCGAAGATTGATACAGCAGGCTGACAAGCAGCGAATTGATGCATACGCTTTTTCCGGATCCTGTAGCTCCCGCGATCAAGCCGTGCGGCATCTTGCGCAAATCAAGCGTAACTGGATTCCCGGCCAGGTCGAGCCCGAGCGCTGCTTCAAGCGGTGAATCCGATGCTTTGAAGTTCGGGCTTCCGATGACTTCCGACAAGCGCACTGCGCGGCTTTGGCGGTTCGGGATTTCGATGCCAATCGAGCTTTTTCCAGGAATCGGCGCTTGAATGCGGATATCCCGCGCCGCAAGCGCCAACTTCAGATCGTCGGCCAAGTTGCGGATTTTGCTCACTTTGATTCCTTGCGCCACACGCAGTTCAAAACGGGTGACGGCTGGCCCTTGCACTGTGCCGACAATTTCCGCCTTGATCTGGAAGTGGGACAAAGCTTCAATCAGGCGATGGCCCTGTTCTTCCATCCATGTTTCATCTTTCAAGTCGTTCTCAGGTTCTAAGAGATACTCTTGCGCGGGCAATTGATAACCAGCATGGCTTGAATTAGCAAGATTTGCTGGTTCAGCTGCGGTTTCCTCTATTAATGCCGTTTTTTTTTCCGCTATCGGAGCTTGCTGCTGTTTCGGCAAACGTTCTTTATCCGATTTCAACATCAACACATTGAATGGCACTGTTCGTTCTTTTTTGCTTTTATCCTGTGTTTTCGCCTGCGGCAATACCGGTTTCGGCTCCGGGCTATGTATATGGTCTTCACGCTCGGATTCCGGCTTTGCAGTTTGTGCCGTTTCTGCATGAGTTTCCGATTCCGTTACAGGCGGTTCAACAATTGCCGTTGGGCCGCCTTTGCCTGTGCCTTCCTCGAAGACTTCACCATTTTCTTCAGCGTTGCCAGCATCCGCCAACTCATTCGAAGGCTGTTCTTGATCGGCTGTGCGGTAAACCGTCACTTCCGCTTGTTCAGGTTCTTGGTCAGGGGTTTTTTCAGATTCTTGATCAACTTTTTGGTTTTTCGGCAATAAATCCTGAAGGCTGCGGTCTGCCCATTCATAATGCGGTTCAGGCTTTTTTTCCACTTGCTGGTCTTCTTCCACCAATGCATTCTCATGTGGTTTTTCACTGTCAGATGCCTTTTCGGGAGCCTGTTCTTTTTGTTCTACAGGCTTATACACCGTTGTTTCCATAGTGGAATTCGGTTTTTTCGCCTGTGGCAGCCGATCATCGCTCTTCTTGTACAATTCTTGCAGGCTGCGCTGCGACCAATCGTTTTTGCGTTCAAGTTCTGCTTTCTTTTTCGCTTCCTGTTCCAATAGTTCATCGATTGGCGTTGGACGGTCTGTAAATCCGTGCACCGGAGATGCTACACGCGTCGGCTGGAAGCGCCTCGTCGTGTTGCCTGGAAGATCGAGGCCTTGCGGTTCAGCTGTTTTCGGCACATGTGGGCGTTTTTTCTTATTGCGCCCCGCATTCGGTTTCGGCAATTTGCCACTCGGTTCCAAGGCATCGAGTTCATATGCTTTTTCTTCCGTTTCTTTTAAAGGTGCTTCACTACGCGGCTTTTCTTCCCGACGTTCAGGTTTGCGGTTTTCAACAGGCAAGCCTTTCGCTTCTTCATCAGAAATAAGCGGAAACCGGAACGGGGCCGGTTTGCTGTCTTGTGGTTTCGTCTGGGAATGCTGTATTTCCTCACTGTGCACGAACGGCTTTTCTTCTGTTTCCGTGTCTTCTGTGAACATTTTATTCCACATATTTTTCATCCAGCTCATCGTTACACCTTCATTTCAAATGGAGATCCTGTTTGCGCATCTTCCGGCAATACCAAAATTCCTTTTTCCGCCGGCGCATCCGGCAAGTCCAATTCTTTCGCTGAGCAAATCATTCCGCTAGAAGCGACGCCGCGCAGTTCTGCATCACGAATAACCATACCAGAAGGCATGACCGCACCGACTTTAGCAACGACCACTTTTTGGCCTGCTTCGACATTCGGCGCACCGCAAACAATCTGCAAAGTTTCTTCGCCGACTTCCACTTGGCACACATTCAATTTGTCGGCATTCGGATGCTTGTCTTTCAACGCTACATAGCCGACAACGAATTTTGGTGTTAAATCAACTTCCAGCGTATGGGAGACACCGTTTTTCTCCAATGCGTTTTGAAGCGCCGTCACGAGTGCTTCCGTCACTTCTACAGGCTGACCTTCCGGCAAGTCTGCATAATCGCTTGCTTGGAACAAGTTGAAACCGGCGATTTCCTGCTGGCCATTTTTGATCAAAGTCACATCCCCAAATTGTTCCGTATGGATTTTTTCCGGCTTGTCTAATGTCAATTGGACAAGCAGCACATCGCCGACACCTTGTTTATTATAGAATGCATTCATTTTTTATCGTTCTCCTTCTCGGGTCTGTTTTTCGCTAAGATGAATATCGGTTCAAGCGCCTCATTTTCATAGACGAACGACAAAGACGTAATCGGCACTTTGCCGTTCGTGAAGAAATGCATCGCCATCTGGGCAAGCACATCGTATCCGGTCTCATTGCGGATATCGCCGATGATCAAGACGTCCTGATGGGGAACTGAGACGGTCATGTCCCCTTGCACTTTCTTTTTCATGTCTTTCAAAAATGTTTCATTCAAGATGCGTGTGGCATCATAACCATCATTTTCATTCAGGAAGTAAAAAACATTTCCTGCTACATGGTCTTCTTTGACAGTAGTTTTTAACTTCTTCACTTGGAATTTGGCAATTTCCTGTACTTGATCGGCTGTCAGCGCTAGGCTTTCCAATACTTTGTCATCGATCAGCCGGTAAGTCGTCCCTGCATCGAGTGCATAATAAACACGCGTTTCTGCTGTATGGGGCGAAGTCAGGAATCGATGGCCTTCACGCGATTCTTCCGGAAACGACGTCGAACGGATAACCGGGTAAATATGCTGCTCACCCGGTAATTCCCCAGCTGACTCGCGTTCCATTGCCTGAAAGGTCTCGGAAATGGTATAAGTGATTTCTTCGATCGCTGAATCGCCTTTCGTTTCAAAACGGTTGATTACTTGCGGCAAGGAAATGGTCATGCCTTTCCCCAGCTTTTTATGCCTAACATTTGCGATATCTTTTTGGCGGTCCAATGTCCAGTTCAACTGGTCATTTGCAACCCGCTCTTTCAGTATAGTAAATAACTCAGCGGATTTCATTCCTATTTTCCTCCTTTTCACAAACAAACGGTTCATCCTGCATACAGGAGAACCGTTTTCGCTTTTATTTCGACAGGTTGGAGATAAACGATTCAATTTCCTCCTGCGTCTTGCGGTCGCGGCTGACGAAGCGCCCTTGCTCCTCGCCTCCACGGAATCCAAGAAAGCTCGGGATTCCATAAATATCTTTTTCGATGCACAAATCGATGAATTCATCCCGGTCGACTGAGACAAAAGTATAGTCGCTGAATTTCTCTTCAATGTCAGGCATGATGGGATCGATCACCCGGCAATCCGGGCACCATCCAGCTGTAAACATGAAGATGACATTCTCTGAGTTTGCTAATTGCGTAAATTGCTCGACTGACTGCAATTTTTCCATGTTGTTCACTCCTCTTGTGCCGCTTCGATGGAACGGGCGGTTTCCATCATCCATTCCATATGGTTTCGAAGCGCGGCTTGCTCTGTAATTGTTGAAAGTTTCGCGCCTCCGGAACTGACCACCAATTCATAGCGGTCTTCTGCAATCGTCCGGACCGTGACGAACCCGAACCGGCCATGTTGGCTGAATTTCTCATCCGCAAGCCAGGTTGCTTCCGGATTGGCTTTTTGCAAATCATAGAAGAACGTGCTGTCCGGTGCTTCGTTTGGGTTGAGGAACAACGCAAACGCTTGGCTGCCGCGGGTGATCAATACATTATGATCATCTGAAGGCTGTTGCACTTCATAGCCCCCGGGAACATAGAGTTCCGTTTCGCCGGCCGTTTCATTCGGTTCCGGCGCTTCCTCTTCAAATGCCGCCCTGGCGCTTGAAACGCCTTCCACCAGATTGTCCTCAGGACTGACACAGCCAGCGAGAACCAGGACTGACGAAAACAACATCATTTGTAAACCCATTCGAAGCACAGCATTTCCCCCTCTTTTTCTCCATCGGCTTCCCGTTTCCTGAATAAAGCAGCGAAACAGGCATGATTGAATAAGCTTTTCTTTTCTAGCTACATTTTAAAGATGTTTGTGGGCACATGCAACTTAATCGCTGTTTGCTTGCCATTGCCCGAACAATAAGACAACGATTTGAGAAAATAGCTCAACCCGGTTCAACTTGCCGGCTGTCAAAATGCCGATCGCTCCTTTATGGTGGCGGATGCCTGTTTCCTGTGCATAGCGGTCCATTACAGGGCCGAGTTCTTCGCCAGCACGCAACAGCATGGCAATTTCCGCAGGCAACGGCACTTGCGCCCCGCCTGCCACGTAAACATCTCCATCGGACGTAACCAGGGCTCCCCAATTGCATAGATACATCATCCCGTCGAGTTCGAAGACGCCCCCTTCCAATCCAATTGCAGCGTCACAATCAGCAAGCACATGATGTGCTCGATTGATCGCCCCGGCTTTAGTTTCTTCAATGGAAAAAGGCTGTGCCGAAACTCCTGATTGTGCTTCTTGCTGGTTGATCTCTGCCTGGATGCCTAATTTCTCAAGAGCTGACGCGACTGCCCCGGTTTTAGCTGGATTGGTTGATGCTACACATAATTTCATCTGTTTCTCTCCTTTGCTTCATGTAAAATTTTTATCTGCAGCCAGACAAAAAGCGGCCCGGGGGCCGCTTTTCATCAGACGTTTTGTTTGATTGTGTCAATCGTCGACTGGTCTGTTGCCTTCACTAGTTTAACGAGCAGCTCTTTGGCCGCTGCGTAATCGTCTGTATGGATGACCGAAGCGGAAGTATGGATATAGCGTGAGCAGATGCCGATGACAGAACTTGGGATCCCTTCATTGGCGATATGGACTTTCCCAGCATCAGTCCCGCCTTGCGAGACAAAGTATTGGTAAGGGATGTTATGTGTTTCAGCAGTATCGAGAATGAATTCGCGCATGCCGCGGTGTGTGACCATCGTGCGGTCGAGGATGCGCAACAGCGCTCCTTTTCCTAGCTGGCCGAATTCGTTCTTATCCCCTGTCGCATCGTTTGCCGGGCTTGCATCCAGCGCATAAAAGATATCCGGCTGGATCAAATTGGCGGCTGTCTGCGCACCGCGAAGTCCCACTTCTTCCATGACCGTCGCCCCGGAGAACAATTGGTTCGGCAAAGACTCGCCTTGCAATTCTTTTAGCAATTCAATCGACAATCCGCAGCCATAACGGTTGTCCCAAGCTTTTGCCATGATTTTCTTGTCATTGGCCATCGGCGTGAATGGGCTGAATGGAACGATTTGCTGGCCAGGGCGAACGCCCATCGACAGTGCATCTTCTTTATCGTCTGCACCGATATCGATCAGCATGTTTTTAATGTCCATCGGCTTTTGGCGCGTTGCCTCGTCCAATAGATGCGGCGGGATCGACCCGACGACGCCCGGAATGATGCGGTCTCCAGCTACAACGTCCACACGCATTGCCAGCATGACCTGGTTCCACCAGCCGCCGAGTGGCTGAAAGCGCAGCATGCCATTGTCAGTGATTTGCGTGACCATGAAGCCGACTTCGTCCATATGACCAGCAACCATGACGCGCGGCCCATCGTGTGAGCCTTTTTTGACGCCAAATATACTTCCGAGATTGTCCTGGATCAGTTCATCCGAATATTTTTCAAGCTCACTGCGCATAAACTTGCGCACCGCGGATTCATTGCCGGGTGCTCCTGGAAGCTCGGTCAAAGTTTTAAACATCGTTCTTGTATCTTGGTTCATTTAAATTCCCCCTCGATAAAATATGTATGTGCATCCTTTACCAGTTTAGAGCTTTTTTCTTGTGAATGCCAGTTCAGGTAGTTCGATTGACGAAATATTTTGAGTGCTTACAGTTCATTGAGTGTATTTTTCCGCTTTATGGTACAATTTAGCCAGAATGCAAAGGAGGGGTTTTCATGAAAAATCGTGATTTGCTCATTGGATTTGCTGCGGGTGCAGCAACAGCTTATATCGCAAAGGAAGTTCTCGAAAACAAACAGACGCTTTACCCGGCCGATGATGTGTTGAAGAAAGTTAAACAGTCTTTCAAAGAGGAAGGCCCGATCGACGGCTCGTGGATCTTTATGAAAACCGAGCCTTACAATCAGCACGCCGTCAAGACGGAAGTGTATAAAGGCGGCATCACGCGGCATCGCGACGATGAACTCGAGCAATATGAGTTTCTGGCCGATGCCTACACCGGAGCTGTCTTGGAAGTCACCAAATCCTAAAAGAACACGTTAAAACGCCCTGCGGAAATATCCGCAGGGCGTTTTGCTTTCTTCTTATTCAAACACTTTTTCTTTGCGTTCGAGCGCGTCGACCACTTCTTTTCCGTCCTTGTTCCATTTGATGAGTCGGTAAAAGGCATCGTGATAGAAACTGAAATAGAAATGGCCCGGCAGCGCTTCTTTCATTAGCTTGTCTTTTGCATAGATCGAGTCCATCGGGTAATCGTCAAACGCCAATACCCACAGCGGATTTTGGTGTGCATGGGTCGGCATGATGTCACCCATATGGAGAACCGTCTCCCCATTCTGTTCAAACTTGATGACGCTATGGCCGTTCGAATGGCCCCCCGTATGGATCATGGTGATTACATCGAAAACGGTCACTTTGTCGGTAAAGGTTTCGACCTGTCCGATGATTGGCTCCCAATTTTCTTTCCAATACGTATTGCGTGAGCGGATGTTCGGGTTTTGCATTTCCTCCCATTCCACAGCCGATACGTAAATTTTTGCGTTCGGAAACGCAGACACGTATGCCTCGCCCTGCTTTTTCGTCAGGCCAGCCGCGTGATCGCCGTGTAGATGCGTCATTAAGACCGTGTCGATATCTTGTGCAGACAAGCCAAGCTCTTCCAGCTCCTCTTCCACACGTGATTCCGAGGAAACGCCCAGATTGCGCTTTTGGCGATCGGTCAATTTGCCATTGCCGAGGCCGCTGTCGACGAGAATGTTATGCCCATCGAACTGCACCAAAATCGGATGTGTCGGCAATTCGATTTGGTTCTGCTCATTTGCAGGATAGCGTTTCGACCACACCACTTTCGGGACGACGCCGAACATCGTGCCTCCGTCGAGCCAAGTCGTTCCCCCATCAAGCCAAGTTAACTCCATGTCGTGAAATTGAAATTTCTGCATACAAACTCCCCCTTATGAGTTGATGTTACGCTTGGAATTTCGCCTCCAGCCGGTAGATCGGCTGCCCTTTTTTCAAAAACTTCTCTTCATATTCGGTCATGATATTCCATTCCGGTTCATTGGCATGAAGATCCAGCGATACATCCTTCAATAACATACCATATTCGGAAATGCTCGTGAGCGAATATTCAAAAAGCCCGCGGTTATCGGTCTTGAAATGAATTTCGCCTCCTTCAGGCAACACACGTTCATACAATTTCAAAAAACTCTCATGCGTCAAACGCCGTTTCGCGTGTCGCGTCTTCGGCCAAGGATCCGAAAAGTTCAAGTAAACGCGATCGATCTCGCCTGCTTCAAAAAACGTTTCAAGTTCCTGCGCGTTCACTTGCAAGAGGCGCAGGTTCGGGATGCCGCCTTCCGGCTCTAACGCCCCTTGGAGTGCTGTCACGATCACGCTTTCGAACAGTTCAATCCCAATGTAATTAATGTCCGGATTGGCTTGTGCCATGCCCGTAATAAAACGGCCTTTCCCGCTTCCTGCCTCGATGTGGATCGGGCGGTCATTGCCGAACTCTTCGTGCCATTTGCCTTTTAGCGCTTCCGGATTCGGAATGACGATTTCCGGATGGGCTTCGATCAAATCCGCCGCCCATGGTTTATATCTTGCTCTCATGTATAGACATCCTCTTTCTGCTTATAATTTTGCTTGTTGCCATTGTTTAGCTGAAACACAAAACTCGAGTGGTTCTTGCGCATCTGTCATTCCCGCGTCGTCCCCGTCCACATGACGCGGTACTGGGCGATCCACGGCGAGCGAAAAATGCTTGCCGCTGAACTGCACGACTTCCGAAAATTTCGTATGGCTTCCGCTAAATACCGTACCAAAAACGGCGAGTAGTTTCAATCTCGGCAGACGGTGGACGACCGTCAATTCGAGCAGGCCATCGTGGACAGACGAATTAGGTGAAATCTTCATACCGCCGCCAAAATACGGCTGATTGCTGACAGTAGCGAGCCACACATCCTCATAATGATAAACTGCGCCATTTAATTCGACCGTCAGGCAGAACTTCTTGAATGCACACAAGGTCGTGACGACGAAAATCAAATACGCCAATTTGCCGAGCCCTAATTTATTCAGCCACAGCTTCGTTCTCGAACGATTGACAGCATGCGCCACGGCGGCGTCAAAGCCAAGGCCGGAACTGCTGGCAAACAGCTGCTCCGGTTGAACGCCCACTTGTCCGATATCGGTCAGCTGGCCTTTCGGGCATGCCAAAAAACGGCTGATTTCCTGTGTAGAGGAAAAACAACCAAATGTACGCGCGAAATCATTGCCTGACCCGGCAGGAACCGAAGCGATGAATAGATGCTTCGAGCCGGCCGCAGCTGCTGCAATTTCACGCATCGTCCCGTCTCCGCCAAAGCCGATCACCAAAGTTTTCCGCTCCCTCTCTTTCAATTGTTCGACCAATTGAAATGCATGCCCTGGAGAGCGGGTAACGAATTGCTCGAAAGGAAAATCGATCGTTTCGGAAAACTTGCGCCATTTCCTAAGTGCCGCCCCGTTGCCGGCTGTTGGGTTGATGATAAAGACAATCTCCATATTTCCCCCCTAACGCTTAAGCGCCGCCTTTCAATCGATAAGTTTGGATTTCTTTGTATCGCGGGGTTTCCCGTGGATGAATTTCGAATAAAGAGAATGAATCAACCTCAAATTCCAGTTCTTCCAGCTGCCAGTTCCCTGCCAATTCGCCGCCTTTCCAGCGGCTGGCGAGTGTAATATGCGGAACAAAAGGTTTCGGGTCAGTGGACAGTTGCAATGGCCACAGCTGTTGCTCTACAGCCTGTTGAAGTTCCATCAACCCAGGGCTGTCAGCCAACGCAGCATAGACAATGCGTGGAGTTTCAGGATTACCGAAAGTCTTCACGCCGTCGAGCCGCAAGCTAAACGGCGCTTGATCAATTTGCCGGAGACGTTCAACAATCTCTCCCAATTCGCCATAGCGGTCTTCGCCAATAAAGACCAAGGTAATGTGCATGTCTCCAGGAGGCGTTAAACGCTTATGGGTAGACAGCTCCCAGGAATCTCTCGCTTGCTCGATTTTTTCTGCTATTTTTTGCGGAATCCGAATTCCGATAAAATAATGCGTGCTCATAATCATCACCTCACTTTATTATAACTGACGGGCGCAAAAAAAGGACCGGCTCTTTGCCGGTCCCGGGATTGCATAATAAGTGCAGGAATCAGGAAATAACGCCCAATTTAATCCGCGCTTCAAAAGCTTTTTGCAGTTTGCGCGTCAATTCGCCAGGCTTGCCATCCGCAATTTTCTGACCGGAAATCTCAGTGACCGGCATGACTTCAGAAGTCGTGGATGACAGGAAAAATTCATCCATTTCAAGCGCTTGCTGCTTCGTGAACGCCGTTTCCATCACTTCAATGCCCATTTCGCCGCATAGTTCGAAGATGACGCGTCGCGTGATGCCGTTCAAGATCAAGTTGGTCGCTGGATGGGTATAGAGAACACCGTCTTTGATGCCGTACATATTCGATGATGAACCTTCCGTTACCGTATCGCCGCGGTGAAGAATCGCTTCGAAATAACCTTCTTCATAAGCCTGTTGTTTCGCCATCACATTGCCGAGCAAGTTCAAGCTCTTGATGTCGCAGCGCAACCAGCGCATGTCTTCAATAAAGACCGCTTTCACGCCTTCTTCCAGGAATGTCACAGGGCGTTCGACCGATTTCGTGTAACCGACCACCACCGGCTCTGCATTTTCCGGGAATTGATGATTTCGAGGAGCCGCTCCGCGGGTAATTTGAACATACACTTGACCGTTGTCGATCTGATTCAGTTCAACCAAGTCGTAGAGCATCTTATGAAATACGTCTTTTGTGTAAGGAACCGTAATGCGGATTTTCTCTGCACTGGCATAGAAACGGTCGATATGTTCCGTTGCCGTGAACAAATCCCCTTCATACACGCGGATGACTTCATAAATGCCGTCGCCGAACTGATACCCGCGGTCTTCTTTTGAAATCTCCAAATCCTGTTCTTTTACAATCTCGCCGTTAGACAAAATCCATTTCATTGCCATTCCTTCTTTCCTGTAATTATTTGCAAGCCAATTGATAAATGGCTTCTGCATATATCGCTGTTGCTTTTACCAAATTGTCAATATCAACGAATTCATCGGCTTGATGCGCGACATCAGGTTCTCCCGGAAACAACATCCCGAAAGCGACGCCTTTATCAAGCACGCGTGCATACGTACCGCCACCGATCGCCAATAAGTCTGCCGGCTCGCCGGTTTGCTTCTCGTAAGCCTGCTGCAGTGTTTGAATAAACGGATCGGCTGCATCCACATGATGCGGCTGCGAATTGGATACTATATCCACTTTAATGCCTTCTATTTGATGGCCTGCCATCAATTCATCAAATGGGCAGCTGACGGAATAGCGCATGCTGACGCGTACATCGGCACGCTCTCCCGCCTTGAACCGCATGATGCCGGCATTGAATGTCGTGTCACCGGATGCATCATCCGAAAACGAGAGTCCGAGCTTTCGGCCTCTGGAATCGCCGCTGAAATAATCGGCGATAAAGCGGACGAACTCAGAACCGTCTCCTGTAACTTTATCCTGTAAAAATTTCGCGAGCAAAATGCCGGCATTGACGCCTGCATCGGGTTCCATGGCATGGGCCGATTTGCCGTATACGGTCAATACAGTCCCGTCAGCATTCGGCGTACAGTCGCCTGTCACCTTTTCCTTTTCGCAAAATTCCCGGAAAGCCGTATCCATCTCGCCGATTTCCAGTGCTACGCTTGCCACCGCACGGTCCGGCACCATATTGGTCCGTTCCCCTGAAGTGAATTCCAGCAATTCGCCGGTTTTTGCAGCACCCAGCGTGTACTGGATGTCCGCGATGCCTTTTTCCGCATTGATGATCGGAAAATCCGCATCCGGCGCAAATCCGATATCCGGCATTTCCTCTGTCTGGAAATAACGTTCCACGCAGCGGAAGCCGCTTTCTTCATCAGTCCCAATGATCAACCTTACTCGGCGCTTGAACTCGAATCCTGCATCCTTGACCATTTTCAGCGCCAGCCATGCAGCGATGGTCGGGCCTTTATCATCAATGGCTCCACGCCCATATAATTTCCCGTCAACGATTTCGCCGCCGAACGGGTCTTTTGTCCAACCGTCTCCAGCCGGCACGACATCCACGTGGCCAAGAATTCCGAGAAGTTCATCACCTTCTCCAGTCTCCAGATGACCTGCCACGTTATCGATATTTTTCACCTTAAACCCTGCACGCTCTCCTTTTTCCAAAAACCAATCGAGCGCTTCTCGCACTTCTTTTCCGTAAGGAGCGCCAGGATTTCCGTCTTCGTTTAATACGCTCGGAATTGCGATCAACTCCTGCAATTCACTGAGCAATTCTTCTTTACGCCGCTCTGCTTCCTGCTGCCAATCCATGCCTCACACTCCTTTTTGTTATGGCTATTGTACACCTTTTTCAAATAATTTAAAGAACAGCCGGTTATTTTCTGCAGATATTTTCTATTTCATTCATATTAAGTTCCAGTAAAGAAAACCCGAAATCATGGAATCTGAGACGTTTTTCCGATATAATCAAATTGTCAGACAAGTCAAATTGACGGATTTTCTATAAAAAGGAGCTGTCTACCGCTATTATTCCTTAATCGCTGTATACACCACACTCACGCGTCCGCTAGTCTTTGCCATTGGTATTAAAGATGAAGGAGTGGTTCTTAACTTATGAAACCCACAACTGACCGCATGCTCATTCGAATCAAAGACATGTACAAGTACATTCTCGAAAACGGGACTGTGACCACACAGGATCTGGTCGATGAATTCGGCATCACTCCTCGCACCATTCAAAGAGATTTGAATGTGTTGGCCTTTAACGAACTGATAAAAAGCCCAGTTCGGGGCAAATGGACAACGACGGAGAAAAAAGTCAAAATGACGTCCTGAAAACAAAGAAAATGACCGCCCAGGCGGTCATTTTCTTTGTTTTAATTTAGTTAATTCGTCTTCCGTCAATTCACGGTATTCCCCAAGCTCAAGCGTTTCGTCCAATTGGAGCATGCCCATCGACAAACGCTTCAAATACACCACTTGCTTATTCACGCTTTCGAACATGCGCTTGACCTGGTGGAATTTCCCTTCCGTAATGGTCAATTCGATTTCGGATTCTTCCCCGCTGCGTAAAATGTGCAGCTGCGCAGGTTTTGTTTCGTAACCATCATCGAGCACAACACCTTGTTTAAATGCTTCTATGTCTTCATCAGTTACGGGGCTGTCGATTTTTGCGTAATAGGTTTTATCGACATGCTTTTTCGGCGACAGCAACTCGTGAGCCAATTTGCCGTCGTTTGTGATCAACAGCAGCCCTTCCGTATCTTTATCGAGGCGCCCGACCGGAAACGGCTCGAAGCGCTGCTCATCTTCCGTAAGTAAATCGATGACGGTTTCATCGAAGCGATCTTCTGTCGCTGAAATGACGCCTTGCGGTTTGTTCATCATCAAGTAGATAAACTCCCGGTAGACGACCGGTTCACCGGCGACCGATACGTCATCCGCTTTCTCATCAACGTGAAACTTCGGATCACGCACCGTTTCGCCGTTCACTTCCACCGCTTTCGATTTCAGTAAAATCTTAACTTCTTTTCTTGAGCCGAATCCTGAATTCGACAATAATTTATCGATTCTCATATCATTTCCTCCTAGAAGCCGAAGCGTCTTGTAATGCGCGTAATTCTCGCGCCGAGCAGCTTCTGGGCAAGCCCTGTCTTCAAGCTGAGGTATCCGTAGACAATAGCGCCGACCCCGCCGACTAAGATGATGCGGATCATCGACAATAATTTATTGTCCATGCCGATAATATAATCGAGGCCGTTCATTGCAAAATACACAGCAAACGCCATGACGGCATTCAAGATGAGAATGAGCAAAATGCGGCGGAACACCATTTTCGAGCGGTAATTCATTGCCTTTGAAATGACGATCATGTTCATCGTGATCGCAACGACATAGCCGATGATCGTTGCAGCGATCGCACCGTCCGTCTCGAACCACATGATCAGCGGCGTATTCAGCAATGCTTTCAAGCCGAGGCCGATCAACAAGTTGATGATGATCCATTTCTGTTTATTGATGCCCTGCAAGATGGATGCTGTCACTGGGAATGCCGCAAACAGGATCGCGACCGGCAGATAATGCGCCAAAATCTCAGAACCGATATCACTGACTTTATAGAAGACGTGATACAGCTCATCCGACAGCATCGTCATGCCGATGACGGCAGGCAAGGTCAAGAACAAGATTAACTGGAACGATTGATCCAATGTTTTGGTCACTTGCAGGTGTTCGTTGCGCGTGAAATGCTTCGTGATGAGCGGAATGAGCGCCATCGAGAAGCCTGTCGCAAGCATTACTGGAATCATGACCAGTTTATGGGCAGTCAAATTCAAGATTCCAAGAAGGTCCGTCTCCATTATATTATTGCCGGCTGCCATTGCCCGGTTGAAGGTCATCAAATCGACGAACTGGAACAGAGGATTGGCGATGCCAAGGAAAATAACCGGTACGGCGTATAGCAGGATTTCGCGGTACATATCCCGCAACCGCACATCATAAGATTCAACGGATGTTGCGAGTAGCTGATTATATTCCGGCTTCTTTTTGCGCCAGAAATAATACAAAGTGACAAGCCCGCCGAGCGCACCGATTGCAGCGGACAATACAGCAAACTGGATGGCGGTCTTCGGCGTGCCATCAAAAAGATAAATGACGGCGAACGCGCCGCCGAGCAGGAAGATGATGCGGACAATCTGTTCGATCAATTGCGAAACAGCGGTCGGCATCATGTAGTTATAGCCTTGGAAAAAGCCGCGCCAAAGACTCATGAACGGAACGACGATCAAGGCGAAGCTGACCCAGCGGATCGCATCTGCGATATCATCTACCGAATAGATGAGCTCATCTTCCGAAATGGTGATGCGTGCGAGCGGCTCAGCCAGCAGATAAAGTGCCAAAAACGACACAATGCCCGTGACCATCATAGTCAGCAAGCCTGAGCGCAATAATCGCCTCCCGGTTTCGTAATCTCCGAGTGAATTGTATTTAGCCGTGAACTTGGAAAACGCAATGGGCGCACCGGAAATCGCCAGCGCAAGCATCAAGTTATACGGTATGTATGCATACTGGTAAAGTCCGATATTATCTTCCCCGACCATGCTGTAGAACGGGATGATGTAGATGACGCCGAGCACTTTCGACAGAAATAAACCTAAAGTTAAAATGGCGGTACCTTTAATTAATGAGGACATTTTGCACTCCCTGACTTTGTTCAAAATAAAAAGCAATCTACACGATAGTTTACACCTATAGACAAAATTACTCAACGTGTTTTGCCTCATCGTGTATACTGAAAAGAAAAACGAAAGTGAGTTTTTATTATATGTATGACATCATTATCATCGGCGGAGGCCCATCCGGCTTAATGGCCTCCATCGCTGCCGCATCGAACGGCAAGCGCGTGCTGCTCGTCGAAAAAGGCAAAAAGCTCGGCAAGAAATTGATCATCTCCGGCGGCGGCCGCTGCAATGTAACAAACCGCCTGCCTTTAGAAGAAATCGTCCGCCACATTCCTGGAAATGGACGCTTTATGTATAGCCCGTTTTCCGTATTCAATAACGAAGACATCATCGAGTTTTTTGAAAACCTTGGCGTCGCCTTGAAAGAAGAAGACCACGGCCGCATGTTCCCTGTGTCAAACCGCGCTCAAGACGTCGCGGATGCGATGTTTAGCGAGATGGACCGGCTCGGTGTCGAGCGAAAACTCGATTCCCCCGTCAAAAGCTTATTGATGAACGACGATAAAGTGACCGGCATCCGTCTGCACTCTGGCGAGGAATTCGAATCGCTCGCAGTGGTTGTCGCAGTCGGCGGCAAAGCGGTGCCACAAACCGGATCGACCGGAGACGGCTATCCGTGGGCGGAAAAAGCGGGACACACCGTCACCGACCTCTATCCGACGGAAGTTCCATTATTGTCGAACGAACCGTTCATCAAATCACGCGACCTGCAAGGGCTCGCACTTCGCGACGTCGCGGTCACGGTGCTCAACAAAAAAGGCAAAGCGCTCGTCACCCACCAGATGGATATGCTGTTCACCCATTTCGGGCTGAGCGGGCCTGCTATCCTGCGCTGCAGCCAGTACGTCGTCAAGGAAATGAAGAAAAACGGCGGCCAAGCGGTCACCGTCCGAATCAATTCCATGCCGGATGACAATGCAGAATCTGCTTTCCAGCTGCTTAACAAGTTGATGAAAGACGAACCGAAAAAAGCGATGAAGAACGTTTGGAAAAGCTTGGCCCAGGAACGCTGGTTGTTGTTCCTATTGGACCGCGCAGGCATCGATCCGCAATTGACCGGCGCAGAATTGCCATCGGATAAAGTGCGTGCGCTCGCTGCTGAAATGACAGCATTTACGATGACCGTCTCCGGCACGCAGCCGATCGAAAAAGCGTTCGTCACAGGCGGCGGCGTATCGATCAAGGAAATCGAGCCGAAGACGATGCATTCGAAGAAAAAGCCCGGCTTGTTCTTCTGCGGCGAAATCCTCGATATCCACGGCTACACCGGCGGCTATAATATCACGTCCGCCCTTGTCACCGGACACGTCGCAGGAAAAAACGCAGCCGAGTTCGCTGCATCTTATCAAACCGAAAGCCCCATTGCTTAAGCAATGGGCTTTTTTCTTTGGAATGAAGCGAAAATTAATGGGGCTTTACTTCTTGACGTACACGGAATCAAAGATAGCGAGTGTTTTCCTGTGGAAATGTCATTGAGCATTGAAGTAAAGTTCACCTTGATAGTCGCCGCCCTGCTTTGGGTTGGCCTCTTGCAATAAGCCAGGAAGAACACCTGTCTTATTGCATCGGCTCCCCCTGGGCGCTTGGCGGCTGAGCGATTTCATTGTGTGAAGACTGTTTAAGCAGATCAACTTTTTTATTAAGTTACCGGCTAGTGGGGAAATGGCTTCCCTAGTTGAGCGTGGAATATGATAGTGAGAGTTTTCTTGCGCAAATAATATTGAACATTGATTTAAGTCTCATCTTAGTATTCGCCGCCTAGCTTTGGGTTATCCTTTGGCAATAAGCCAGGAAGAGCACCTGTCTTATTGCGTCGGCTCACCCCTGACGCTTGGCGGCTGAGCGATTTCGTTGTTTGAAGACTGTTTAATCGGCTCTGCTTCTGTAGCCAGTTGCTGGCTAGTGGGGGAATCGCTTCCTGAGATGGTGCGTCTGACAAGTTGGTGCTTGAACAGGTTAAGTTTGTTGATTTATTTGGTGGATGAAGAAACACGATACTTCATTCTTCGATCTGTTTAAAGCAAGCTACAGAATTTGTTGCATCTCCACACTTCACTTTAAATGGACTGAAGAAACGATCTTCCACTCTAAAATTATAGACGGAGCGGAAATGGCTGACTCCTGGGGGACCGAGCGGGCTGGCGAGACAAATGTGCCAGGCTCTTCGGCACATTGGCTCAACACCCGCCCCATACCCGGGCAGCTGAAAGCGCGACGTCCTGTCGCATCAGCTGCATGACTCGCATCCTGCGAGCCTCAAGCAGCCCCCTGCAACGCAGTCGAAAAGCGGAAGCTTTTCTAATCTCCACGCACTTCTTCACATATCATTTCGCAACTTCATCTCTGATACTCAACGGGAAATTCCATTCATTACAAAAAAACCGCCAGAGAAATTTCCCTGGCGGCTTTCATTATTTATCCTACAACAATATTAACCAGTTTCCCTGGAATAGCGATGACTTTGCGCACTTGCTTGCCTTCTGCCGCCTTTTGGACGTGCTCGTCGGCGAGTGCCGCTTCTTCCAGTTGTTCTTTCGTGCTGTCTTTTGCGACAGTGAGCTTGCTTCTGACTTTGCCGTTCACTTGGACGACGATTTCGACTTCGTCATCGACCAGTTTCGACTCGTCATATGTCGGCCACGCTTCATACGTTACCGTCTCGCTATGCCCAAGTTTGTTCCAAAGCTCTTCGGCCAAATGCGGCGCGATTGGCGAGAGCATCTTCACGAAGCCTTCGATGTACTCTTTCGGTAAATTGTCGGCTTTATACGCTTCATTGATGAATACCATCATTTGCGAAATCGCCGTATTGAAGCGAAGGCCGTCGAAGTCTTCGGTTACTTTCTTGACGGTCTGGTTGTAGACTTTCTCCAGTTTGCCATCATTTTGGTCGCTGACTTTGCCCGAAATTGCTCCGTCTTCGATCAGCAAACGCCACACGCGGTCAAGGAAACGACGAGATCCGTCGAGTCCGTTTGTCGACCAGGCGATGGACGCTTCGAGCGGCCCCATGAACATTTCGTACATGCGCAGCGTATCCGCGCCGTGGCTTTCGATGATCTGGTCCGGGTTGACGACATTGCCTTTGGATTTCGACATTTTTTCATTGCCTTCACCGAGGATCATCCCTTGGTTGAATAATTTCTGGAACGGTTCTTTCGTCGGCACGACGCCAAGGTCGTACAGCACTTTGTGCCAGAAACGTGCATACAATAAGTGAAGGACGGCGTGTTCCGCACCCCCGATATAGACATCAACCGGAAGCCAGCGTTTCAATAATTCCGGATCTGCGATTGCTTCGTCGTTAACGGGATCGATAAAGCGCAAATAATACCAGCAGCTGCCGGCCCATTGCGGCATCGTGTTCGTTTCGCGGCGGCCTTTCATGCCGGTTTCAGGATGCGTGACATTAACCCATTCCTCGATATTGGCAAGCGGCGATTCGCCTGTCCCGCTCGGCTTAATATCCGTGGTGACCGGAAGTTCCAGTGGCAGGTCTTTATCATCAACCGGAGACATCGTGCCGTCTTCCCAGTGGATGATCGGGATCGGTTCGCCCCAATAGCGCTGGCGGCTGAACAGCCAATCGCGCAAACGGTAAGTGATTTTCTTCTCGCCGACGCCTTGTTGCTCGAGCCAGTCAATCGCTTTTCCAATCGCTTCGGTTTTGTTCAAGCCGTCAAGAAAACCAGAGTTGACGAGTTCGCCGTCGCCAGCATAGGCTTCTTCGTCGATGTTGCCGCCTGAGACGACTTCGACAATCGGCAAGTCGAATTGTTTCGCGAATTCATAATCGCGTTCGTCGTGTGCCGGCACCGCCATAATCGCGCCTGTCCCGTATGTCGCGAGGACGTAATCGGCGATCCAGATCGGCATTTTCTCGCCGCTTGCCGGATTGATCGCATAAGCACCGGTGAAGACGCCCGTCTTGTCTTTTGCAAGATCCGTACGCTCCAAATCGCTTTTCGTTTTTACTTTGTCGATATAGGCAGCAACTGCTTCACTTTGTTCGGACGTCGTGATTTCCCCGACCAATTTATGCTCTGGGGCAAGCACTGCGTAAGTCGCGCCGAAAATCGTATCCGGGCGCGTCGTGAATGCACGGAATGAAAGCCCGGTGCCGTCAATCTTGAATTCGAGCTCTGCGCCTTCGGATTTGCCGATCCAGTTGCGCTGCATGTCCTTCAAGCTTTCCGGCCAATCGAGTTCGTTCAAGTCTTCAAGCAAGCGGTCTGCGTATTCCGTGATCCGCAACACCCACTGGCGCATCGGGCGGCGTTCGACCGGATGGCCCCCACGCTCAGAAACCCCGTCGACCACTTCTTCATTGGCCAAGACGGTGCCGAGTGCCGGGCACCAGTTGACCGCTACTTCATCGACATATGCCAAGCCTTTATTGTAAAGCTGGATGAAAATCCATTGCGTCCATTTATAATAGTTTGGGTCGGTCGTGTTAATTTCACGGTCCCAATCATACGAGAAGCCAAGTTCCTGGATTTGGCGCTTGAAGGTCTCGATGTTTTTCGCCGTGAATTCCGCAGGGTCGTTTCCTGTATCCAGCGCATATTGTTCTGCCGGCAAACCGAATGCATCCCAGCCCATCGGATGAAGCACATCAAAGCCTTGCATGCGTTTTTGGCGGCTTAAGATATCAGTCGCCGTGTAGCCTTCTGGATGCCCGACGTGAAGTCCGGCACCTGACGGATACGGGAACATATCGAGTGCATAGAATTTTTCCTTGCCAGGCGTGTTCTCCGTTTTGAAGGTCTTGTTTTCTTGCCAATGTTGTTGCCATTTCTTTTCGATTTCCTTGTGGTTAAAAGACATTTCCAATTTTCCTCCTCTAAATACAAGCGGATGTCCGCATGCCCTGCATAGTTTTTCAGCAAAATAAAAAATCCCGCCCCTTAAATTATACTAAGGGACGGGATTTTTCCCGCGGTACCACCCAAATTAGCGCTCAGGCGCTCAACTTGATTCCTTAACGCGGAAAACGGCGCAATCATTGCGCAGACTCCAAGGCGAGTTCAAACATCCTGCATGCCGGCTCGCACCATCCGCCGGCTCTCTTTTATGCATTGTATGTCCTACTGCTCCTCTTCACGGCCATTTGCTATTAATTTCATTTTAGCTGAGCGCCTGTTTTTATGCAATAGCTCAGTGTACTTTCACGCTATCGGTATTCAACTCGGCATCGGTTGCAGCGACGACGTCGTCGACCGAGAAGCCTTCGAACACTTCTTTCAACACGAGGCCGGATTCCGTCACTTCGATCACCGCGCGTTCCGTGATGATCAAATTGACGACCGCTTTCCCCGTAAGCGGCAATTCGCACGCTTTCTTGATTTTTGCTGAACCGTCTTTTGATACATGGTCCATGATGACAATGACTTTCTTCGCGCCGTGGACAAGATCCATCGCGCCGCCCATGCCTTTGATCATTTTCCCTGGAATCATCCAGTTGGCTAAATCGCCGTTTTCTGCGACTTCCATGCCACCAAGGATCGCGACATCGATATGTCCGCCGCGGATCATTGCGAATGACTCAGCGCTGGTGAAAAATGCGGAGCCCGGGATCGTCGTGACGGTTTCTTTTCCGGCGTTGATCAAATCGGGATCGACTTGGTCTTCTGTCGGATACGGGCCGATGCCAAGCAATCCGTTTTCGGACTGCAAGACGACTTGTTTATTATCGGAAATGAAGTTCGCGACTAAAGTTGGCATGCCGATGCCCAGGTTGACGTAATCTCCATCATTGATTTCTTTTTCCGCTCGTTTTGCGATTCGTTCTCTGATAGCCTGTTTATCCACTGCTGTCCCCACCCTTTCTTAACGCGTCGTCAAACGCTCGATTCGTTTTTCTTGGTCTGCTTGCAGCAAGCCTTGTACGTAAATGCTCGGCGTTTGCACGTGGTTCGGGTCGATATCGCCGATTTCTACTACATGCTCGACTTCAGCAATTGTTACTTTCCCAGCAGCTGCAGCTAACGGATTGAAGTTTTGTGCAGTCTTGTTGTAGACAAGATTGCCCATTTTATCTGCAGTATGTGCACGGACCAGTGAGAAATCTGCTTTCAAAGCCATTTCAAGCACGTGTTCCTTGCCATCGAATTCACGGATTTCCTTGCCTTCTGCGACGGTTGTGCCGACGCCTGCCGGTGTGAAGAATGCCGGAATTCCGGCTCCGCCTGCGCGCATTTTTTCAGCGAGCGTACCTTGTGGCGTGAGTTCCACTTCGATTTCACCGGATAGCACTTGGCGTTCGAATTCTTTATTTTCGCCGACATACGAACCGATCATTTTCTTGATTTGCTTGTTTTTCAGCAATAAACCAAGGCCCCATTCGTCGACCCCACAGTTATTGGAAATTATTGTTAGATCTTTTGCCCCTTTATCGACAAGCGCTAGGATCAGCTGTTCTGGAATGCCGACCAGCCCGAATCCTCCAACCATGATGGTGGCACCGTCTTGTATCGGTTCAACTGCCTCTTTGGCAGAATTGTAAATCGGTTTCATCGCGCGTTTCCCCCTCTGCAACATTAACTGAATTTTAATTCAATAAAACGCTTCCATTAACAATTTAACCAAAACTCCATGGGAAACGCAACAAGGACAATGGGCGCACGATTTTTGTCGGCTTTTCGGCCGGCACTAGCGTGTTATAATGACAGCTAAGGAGTGGTTTTATTATGGACAATGAATTCCCCTTCCCAAGTGATGGGAAGCGCTATTATACATGGAACCGCCATTTGCGCGGGCAGTTCGGCGAAAAAATCATGAAAATCTCGCTGGACGCCGGATTTGACTGCCCGAATCGCGACGGCACAGTCGCTTTTGGCGGCTGCACGTTTTGCTCGGTCGCAGGGTCTGGTGATTTTGCCGGAGACCGCGTTGACCCGATTCCTGTGCAATTCGAGCAGGTGAAAGCGAAAATGCACCGCAAATGGAAAGATGCTAAATACATCGCCTATTTTCAAGCGTATACGAATACCCATGCGCCGATTGACGTTATCAAAAGACAATTCGAAGCGGCACTCGCACAGGAAAATGTGGTCGGTATCAGCATCGGCACACGGCCCGACTGCCTGCCGGATGAAGTTGTTGAATACTTAGCTGAACTCAACGAACGCACCTATCTATGGATGGAACTCGGATTGCAGACTGTCCATGAGCGCACTGCGCAGCTCATCAACCGTGCGCATGATTTTGATACTTATAAACAAGGTGTCGACAAACTGCGGGCACATAATATCAATATTTGCAGCCACATCATCAATGGCTTGCCGCTTGAAGACAAAGACATGATGATGGAAACGGCACAGACAGTCGCAAAACTCGACGTCCAAGGAATCAAGATCCACCTGCTGCATTTACTCAACGGTACGCCCATGGTCAAACAATACGAAAAAGGTATGCTTGAATTCATGGAAAAAGATGCCTATATCCAACTCGTCGCCGACCAGTTGGAAATCATCCCGCCCGACATGGTCGTCCAGCGCATCACTGGCGACGGTCCGATCGATTTGATGATCGGCCCGATGTGGAGCACGAATAAATGGGAAGTGCTAAACGGCATCGATAAAGAACTCGAAACTCGCGGCAGTTGGCAAGGCAAGCATTATGCGGGGAGTGTGGCATTATGACTTTGCAACGCGTCTTGCCTTTCACCAAATCTTTGCTCGAACAAGTCGTTTACGAAGGTGACAGTGTGGTAGATGCCACTGCCGGAAACGGGCATGATACCCATTTCCTGGCTGGGCTTACCGGTGCATCTGGAAAAGTTTATGCATTCGATATCCAGCAACAAGCGATCGAAGCGACTAGACAGCGCACAGAAGCGTTTCGTCATGTTGAATTGATTTGCGACAGCCACGCGAAAATTTCACAGTATGTAACCGAATCGATATCAGCCGCCGTTTTCAATCTCGGCTATTTGCCAAAAGGCGATCACGCCATCATCACCAAAGCCGACAGCACTTTGCAGGCAATCGGACAATGCCTCGAGCGCTTAAAGACAGGCGGCTTGGTGTTAGTCGTCATTTATTCTGGCCACGATGGCGGTAGCGAAGAGCGCGACGCGGTAATGGATTACGTCAAACAATTGCCGCAAGTCGAGTATGACGTCCTGAAATATGAATTCATCAACCAACAGCATTCGCCGCCATTTTTAGTCGCGATCGAGAAAAAACAACAACGCCAAAAGAAATGATCGTTTAATCAAAAGAGTAGTGTGGTTGAGAAGTCTGTGATTTGTTATGAATGAAGAAGAGACTGCTTATTCCACATTCAAAAATCAAAGTTCTATCCAAGTATTTGGAGAAGCGTTCGCTCGTAAACCCTTCTGCTCAATAATGCTGCGCATTACTTCGCAAAGATAAGTTCTCACATAGTTCGACCTTATCTTTCCTGTGGGATTAGCGGGTTTGAGAGACCCCGCAGACAATGAATGAGCGAAGCTGTGCTGAGCACATTCATTTGCGACGTATCTGCTTGCAGATGTGGGAGCACAAGGGATTTCGATAGCGGGTGAGGAGGCTCGATTCCCGCCCCACGGAAAGCGAGCGATAAGCTTCGGAAATTACGACTTCTTACCTTTTTCGACAGCTTGAAAAGAGCAGCGTGCACATGCACGCTGCTCTTTTCAGGCTGTCGAGAAACCTCGGCAGCTTTTTTGCGTTTCGCTCCAGCCGGACGCTTTCCGCGGGCACGGCCTCAGCCGCTTCGTCGCTGGCGCTCCTGCAGGGTCTTCGGCTCGCGCTGTTCCCGCA
>Ga0209295_1000143_pt1 | contig 73900 bp, 61 predicted proteins | sample Porto_5metaG_FD_187428 | JGI IMG/M metagenome (GOLD analysis project Ga0209295, IMG submission 187428) | Marine algal microbial communities from Porto, Portugal - Porto_5 metaG (SPAdes) (version 2) | ecosystem: Host-associated > Algae > Red algae > Unclassified | place: Portugal: Porto...
ATGATCTCTTTCATAGGTACGCCTGCCAATCTCATTTCTACAGCCTTCTGTTTGACTTCAACCGGATAACTCACTCTTGTCCCCATAGAAAAAACACCTCCATGTTTTATTTCGGATCACAACGATCTTTTTTCAAACTTGAAGGTGTTTTTTATTTGTCTCATCTTATGGGGTCAGTTCCCATCGATCAGCTGCTTTTTTTGTGTCGTATTTAGTGATTGGGCGCTTGCTGAAGCAATCGTTTTTCCATCAATCTGAGACGGATAAAGAGGACAATGGCACCTGCGGCAAGTCCGGCAATGAGACCAATCCAATAGCCAAATGCTCCAAATGAAGTATAGGTGCCAATCAGATAGCCGGAAGGAAGACCGATCACCCAGTATGAAACAAATGCGGCAATGAGCGTATAGTTCACATCTTTATAGCCCCGCAGTGCCCCTTGAATGGGTGCAGCAATGGCATCTGACAGCTGGAAAAAGATCGCATAAATCAAAAAGTGCTGTGTCATTTGTAAAACAGCCGATTCAGCTGTGTATAAACCAGCAATCTCTGGTCTAAATAATAAAATGAGTGCTGCCGTACACAAGGAGAATAATACCGCCGTTCCAATTCCGATATAGCTATAGCTTTGCGCGTCTTTATAACGCTTGGCACCGGCTTCAAACCCAACGACAATCGTTAAAGCCATCGAGATACTGAGCGGTAAAATATATAAGATAGAAGCAAAGTTCATTGCAGCCTGGTGACTTGCAATCGTCACAGTATCAAAGTGACCCATTAATAGTGTGACTGCTGCAAAGATACTCGTTTCAAAAAAGATCGCAAACCCGATAGGAAGACCGATTTTCAGTATTTGTCCCATACGGGAGATATTGATTCGAGGCAGTTTTTGAAACAAACGAAATGAGGCAAATGGTTCTGCTTTCATGACAATACAAATACTCATGATGAAAATCGCCCAATATGTCATCGCAGAAGCAAGACCAGCTCCCGCGCCGCCAAGCTTTGGGAAGCCGAAATTCCCAAAAATAAATACATAGTTTAAAACAAAGTTAATAGGAAGTGCTGTTAACGTGATGAACATCGTTACACGTGTTTTCCCTAATGCATCAATAAATGACCTGAGCACCGAATAACCAAACAGCGGGATGATACCAAAAGCAAGAAAACTTAAGAAATGCCGCGCAATATCTTCTACGGATTGCTCAAGTCCAAGTCCCCCTAATACGTAAGGGATGCTAATTGTTCCAATAGCAATCACACAGATACTTAAAAGAAAGGATAAATAAAGCGCCTGAAAGACAGCCTTGGGAACATCCTTTTTATGCCCTGCGCCCATCAGTTGAGCGACAATTGGCGTAACGGCCATTAATATACCAGCAAGCCCTGTATAAACGGGTGTCCAAATACTTGAACCGATCGCAACACCCGCAAGGTCTTCTGCACTCACTTTTCCAGACATCACAGTGTCTAAAAACGTAATAAGCGAAAGACCCGCTTGAGTGATTAAAATCGGAATTAAAATGGTTAAAAATAGTGTCACCTTGGCTCGAATGCTATTTGTTTCTCTCATCATAAGTTCCTCTCTGAACAGAAATAACGAGAGGATTATATCATGCTATGTAAAAAAATCAATTCTCTGTCGGATTATTTTTCTTAGTTGGCTTCGTTTTTTTAAACATTTGGGCATAAATAAAGGAAAGACTGACAACACCTAAAATGCTGCAAGCATATTGAATCACTTTCTGAATGGTCATATTAAGTCACCTCCATAACAATAGAATGCGCATAACTTGTTATTTTATGACAACGAAAAGGAGGAGGGAAAAGGTCCAATGATCAATCGTACGAATGAAGAAGTCCAATTTAAAGTGGGCATGAGAACACACTTGATGAAAATCATGAAGGATGCAAGTGACATTATCGATTCCCTTGATGAGATTGAGCAATGTCTACTTTGTGATCTCGAATCATTACATGATGAGTTTAATGAAATGCATGCAGAGGCTTCCTCGTTTTATTTGCAATCGTATATGGAAGAATTCACACCTGGATTTGCGCAATTTTCGTTAGCCATTGAGAACTTATCAAAACAAAAGCACGGGGCACTGATTGTGATTCAAAGGCGGGATGAGGTCGAGGATTTTATTCAAAAAGGGACAAATCTTCATGCGAAAATTAGTGCTTCATTAATAGAAAGTATTTTCTACCCAGGAAATCCACTTCATGATGGTGCTCTTTTAGTCAAAGAAAATACACTTGTATCTGCGGCAAATGTGCTGCCGCTTACTTCAAAAAAAGTCAGTCCTTCTGTCGGGACAAGACACAGGGCTGCGATCGGACTCTCTGGTATGACCGATGCACTTGTTCTCGTCGTTTCAGAGGAAACGGGAAAAATGTCATTTGCGAAAGAAGGAATCCTTTATCCGCTCACTGTAAAAGAACCTGAAATAAGGAAATAAAAATGAATCGCTGCATTCTTCATTCGGAAGAATGCTTTTTTCATTCAAGGAGAAAAAACAGGCAATTGAGTAAAAAGTCATTTGATACAGAAAAATTTGTCATGTAGAATAGAACTATGAAACTAGCAGCGTGCTTGTTTTGACAAATTTCTAAACGTCAACTTAAAAATTCCTTAAAAAATGTTTATAAATAAAGCAAACTGCCGATAGAAACGATATGGCTTTGTTTTAGCATTTTGAGTTGACTGCTTTAGCCTATTTGTTATTGCCCAACGTCTACATGTCTAGTAATATAATAGAAATAAAGATAAAATAGTGCAAGAGAAGCAGAAACATTAAATGCCAAACTTAAAACTAGTACATAAGTCTTATTGAATGAAATCATGAAAGGCGGAGATTCATCTATGAAGAAAAAAGTAGTAACCGGCCTCACAGTTTCAGCGATCGCTGGCTCAGCTGTGTTTGCTGCACCGGCAGAAGCACAGACGATCAAGGTGAAAAGCGGTGACTCACTTTGGAAGATTGCCGAACAGTACAATACAAGTATTTCGGAGCTTCAATCTCTTAATCAACTAAAAACGACGATGATTTTTGCAGGACAAAGCTTGAAAATTCCTGGCGCAAAAAGCAAAAAATCTAGCTCGTCAACTGGATCAAAAGCAACGAAATCAAATGCTTCAACGACATCAAGCTACACTGTAAAGCTTGGAGATTCTTTATGGCTCATTGCAAAAAATCATAAAATGTCAGTCGCAAGTTTGAAAAGTCTAAACAGCTTAAACAGTGACTTAATTCGTCCTGGACAAAAGCTAAAGGTATCTGGAAGCACGAAGACAAGCGGGGGCCAGTCATCAAACTCCTCTTCAAATTCCAGCACAAACAATAAGACAACGAACTCAAATAGTTCATCATCAAGTACATACAAGGTCAAATTAGGGGATTCTCTCTGGAAAATTGCGAATTCGCTCAATATGTCGATTGGTGAAATCAAAACATTGAATGGGATAAAATCTGATATGATTTATCCAAATCAAGTATTGAAAGTAAAAGGGACGGCTGCATCAAAACCAAGTCAGCCGAAAGCACCTGCTAAACCAAGCAACCCGCCTTCAAACGGGAAAGCGACATCTTATACTGTAAAATCAGGCGATTCTTTATGGAAAATTGCGAATCAATTTAAAGTGCAGGTTCAATCCATCCGTACAGCTAACAGCTTAAAAAGTGATGTGCTTAGAATTGGACAAGTTCTCAAAATTAATGGTGCAGCTTCAGGGTCGAATGGTTCTACGTCTAACGGTTCGACAACGCCGGTCAATAATAACAAAAATGATGTGCCGATGAATGCAAAAATCACGACGATGATCCAAGAAGGGAAAAAGCTGACAGGCATTCCTTACAGATGGGGCGGCAATACACCATCTGGATTTGACTGCAGCGGCTTTGTTTATTACCTCATTAATAAAGTTTCGTCTGTATCCAGATTAAGCACAGCAGGCTACTGGAGTATGATGAAACCTGTGAGCACACCTCAAGTTGGCGATTTTGTTTATTTCACAACGTACAAAGCGGGTCCATCTCATATGGGGCTATACCTTGGCGGAGGAGATTTCCTTCATGCAAGTGACAGCGGTGTGGGGATCTCGAACTTAAGCAACTCATATTGGAAAAAAGCCTACTTAGGTGCAAAACGTTTCTTCTAAAAAAGCCGATTTTCGGCTTTTTTTGTTTGCCTATTGATCAGGTTGTCCATACTGATATCAAAAGGGGGCAGTCATATGAAAAAGTCAATGTGGTTGATCATGATGTGTCTGGTCTTTGTCGCAACAGCATGTCATGCACCGCCGAAAAAAGAAACGACAGAAGAAACCATTGAAGTTGCAGCACCTAAACAATCACCAGTTACCACGTCACTCATCAATGAAAACGGCCAAAAAATAGGAAGTATCGAAGTAAGACACTCCTCAGAAAACGGGCTGGATTTACATGTGAAAGCGAAAAATCTGCCGCCAGGTCCTCATGGCTTCCATATTCATGAAACAGGAAAATGTGAAGCGCCAGATTTTGAAACGGCAGGGGCTCACTTTAATCCAACACACCGGGAGCATGGCTTTGATAACCCAAAAGGCCACCATGCTGGAGATATGCCTAATTTAGAAGTTGGGGCAGATGGACAAATTGATGTTGTTGTGAATGTACCAGATGTGACGTTAAAGGGAGGATCGAACCAATTAATCGATCAAAATGGGCGTAGCTTTATCATTCATGCAGAAGCAGATGATTACTTAAGCAACCCTTCTGGAAACTCAGGGAAACGCATCGCATGCGGAGCGATCACAAAAGAAATGGTAAAATAACAGATGTCTAGCCTTTATGTATTGAGTGCATAAAGGTTTTTTTAGTATACTTGGTGAGGAAAATGATCGAAGAGAGGAATTAATCACACATGTTTAACGAACAATCACTCCCAGAAGAAATTCAAGCAATGATTGAAGCAAAAGCAAAAGGACTAGAAGAAGAATTCCGTCCGCTTATTGGAACAGGCGGCTATGAATCACAGGATACGTCTATCATACAAGATGCGATGATTGCACTAGCACTCGGCAAAAACGTTCTTTTAAAAGGGCCGACCGGTTCAGGTAAAACAAAACTAGCAGAAACTTTATCTGCTTTCTTTCAGCAGCCGATGCACAGTGTGAACTGCTCGGTTGATCTTGATGCAGAAAGCTTGATTGGCTATAAAACCATTCACAATGATGGTCAAGTTGCTTCTATTGAATTTATTGAAGGACCCGTAACGAAAGCAATGAAAAAAGGCCATCTTTTATATATTGATGAAATCAACATGGCAAAGCCAGAAACTCTGCCTATTTTAAACGGTGTACTCGACTACAGAAAAATGATGACAAATCCATTTACAGGAGAGGTCGTTCGAGCAGATGAAGGCTTTGGCGTGATAGCGGCAATCAACGAAGGCTATGTCGGCACAGTGCCTCTAAATGAAGCGTTAAAAAACCGTTTTGTTGTCATTGACGTTCCATATATCGGCGGCGGCATCTTAAAGGATGTACTGCAATCTCAATCTGTATTAAAGGATGAACGTTTAATCGATCAATTCGTGCAGCTCTCATCAGACCTCATTACACAGGCGCACAACGGGCAGGTAAGTGAAGAAGCAGCATCCATTCGCGCACTCCTAGACACATGTGATCTTGCGCAATACATCCCGCCACTCCGTGCAGTTGAACGAGGGATTGTTGAAAAACTAGAAGATGACCGGGAAAAAGCAGCGGTAAGAAATATTGCCCAAACATTATTCGAGTGAGGTTCTGAGTTTTGAAATTCATCAAATTTAATGACAGCAGAATCGATTCATTTTTATTTATGGAATTAACGGATTTAGCCAAAACGTTAGCAAAAAGTGATGATGTCGAGCTTGAATACGGGGTGCAGTCCTACTATGATCCTTTTGAAAAGAAAATTTTCATCAGTCATTTTTGGGATGACCGTAAACAAGAAGACATGACAGCCGGACTGAAAAGTGATGTATTCCTCCGTGCAGTAGGAACCGTTTATAGTGATCTGACTGTCTTTCAGGAAATCATTCGCTATGCTCATACAATGTCCATTCCTGGCCTGTGTAAACAATTGTTTATGCTCTTTGAAGATATCCGGATTGAAGAGCAGATTAAACGAGACCGCCCAGGAACAAAAAAGGTATTTAAACGAAGAAGAGAACTGTACCGGCGTCATTTTAAGACGCAATTAACGATTAACCAAGAGCGGAGCATTTTAACGGATGCACTCTATTGTGCAATGTATGTGAAGCTGACAGCGGATTCACCGCTAGAAGAAATTCCGCCTCTTCACGAGCGGATCAACCCAATGATTCCATTTATTGAATCAAGTCTTGAGCGTGTATATGAAGCGCGTTCAACCGGAGATATCGCGGTCATCGTCAAAGAATTAATGGAAGGCTTTGATGAGCTTCTTGATAAAGATATGCTGAATACGTACTTTTTCTTCCCAGAATTGGACTATGAAAAAGCGGCAAAAGAACCGCTGTTTCATGACTTAAAAAGAAAACCTAAATTAAGTGAAGACATCAAAGTCGACCGGGAAAAAGAGGGCGATGAAGACATCCACCAAGAGTATATGGAAGTGTGGCATCGAGAAACAGAAGCGCCGTCAAAAAGCTTCCTTCAATTTGATTTAGAGCACGGCGGGAAAAGTGATCTCGGGAAGGATGCAGCAAGAGAAGGCGATGACGGAGATCAAGCACTTGGCACTGTCCAAGGCTCTGCCAAGCAGACTCACCGAAAAGATTATTCAAAGCTTGAGGCGCTGGAAGAGGCTGAAGGCGAGGAAAGCGGAGCGGATGCTCATGAGAATGGAAAAGAGAACAAATATGCGTTTCCAGTCATGATTTCACCAGATCCTCCCGCGCCAGAACAAATCGATGTATACAAGCAGCACGCCAAGGAGATTGAGCCTTATCAGAAACGGTTAAAACAGATGATTCAAAAAACGCTCGAACATAAAAAAACATGGCCAAAAACGGATCTTCATGCAGGACGTCTGAGTAAAAAGCTCATTCGTTACTTTACAGAGTCGAATCCGCGTCTTTTCTATAAAAAACAGGCACCTTCTTCGGAGATTGATGCTGTTTTCACTTTATTAGTGGATTGTTCTGCCAGCATGTTTGACAAGATGGACGAGACGAAAAAAGGCATTGTTCTATTTCATGAAGCCTTAAAGTCCGTTCAAGTCCCACATCAAATTGTGGGGTTTTGGGAAGATACAAACGATGCATCAGAAACAAGTCAGCCGAACTATTTCAACACAGTCGTGTCGTTCAAAGATTCTTTATTTGATGCAGGTCCTTCCATTATGTCTCTTGAACCAGAAGAGGATAACCGGGATGGCTATGCAATTCGCCAAATGACAAAAATGATATTAAAACGAAGAGAAGAGCAAAAGTTTCTCATTGTTTTTTCCGACGGAGAGCCAGCTGCATTCAGCTACGAACAAAATGGGATCGTCGATACACATGAAGCAGTTCTTGAGGCGAGGAAAAAAGGCATTGAGGTAATCAATGTGTTTTTATCCAATTCACCGATCGAAGAAGCGCAGATGAAAACCATTCAAGATATGTATGGCAAGTTCAGCATTTTTGTACCAGATGTCGATACATTGCCAGATGTTTTATATCCATTACTGAAGAAATTACTGCATAAAAGCATTGGGGCATAAGGTTTTGCCCCTTTCTTCAAAATATTTTTCGAAATGATTTAAATTTTTTGTTTTTCTGTGAATTTTTTATCTTTAATTGAACAAAGAATGTAGAAAGTAATCCGAAACAGTGGTAGAATATTATTGGAAGCGTTTTATTACATAAATTTGGTCATTGTGTTCTGGAAGTTATATCGAGATAGTGTTCAATCACTTGATGATCAAAGTTGGGGGTAGTGTTCAAAATGTTTCAAAATGATGTGAAACAACCGTTGAGTTGGGAAGAATTTCATGGTCCGAACCTCGGCTATGTGCTCGAGCTCTACGATCAGTATGTCCAGGATCCTACTAGTGTTGATGAAGATCTAAGAGGCATATTTGATGAACTTGGTGCACCACCGAGTGAAATGAAGGAGGAAATTGGGAAAAAAGAAAATAGCGTAGTTACTTCTGAACAAATCCAAAAGATAGCATCAGTCGTTAAACTGGCAGAAGACATCAGAACGTATGGCCATTTAAATGCTTCCGTCAATCCTCTTCGCAAAGAAAAGGAATTACAAGAGCTGTTTCCTTTAAAGGAATACGGTTTAACAGAAGATGACGTCAAGAATATTCCAATCTCTATTATTAGTCCTGACGCACCAAAACACATTTCAAACGGCATAGAAGCCATTAACCATTTGAGAAATACGTATAAGCGTACCATTTCATTTGAGTTTGATCACGTACATGATTTCGAAGAACGGAACTGGCTCTCAAAATCAATCGAGTCTGGTGAACTATTTAAGAAAAAACCAGCCGATAAACTAGTTTCTGTATTCAAGAGATTAACAGAAGTTGAGCAGTTCGAACAGTTTCTTCATAAAACATTTGTTGGGCAAAAGCGCTTCTCGATAGAAGGTTTAGACGCACTTGTCCCAGTACTTGATGAAATTATTTCAGAGTCTGTTACACAAGGGACTTCAAATATTAACATTGGAATGGCACACAGAGGCCGTTTAAATGTATTAGCACATGTGTTAGGAAAACCATATGAGATTATTTTCTCAGAATTCCAGCATGCGCCAAATAAAGAGCTTGTTCCATCAGAAGGCTCTATTGGCATCAGCTACGGTTGGACAGGTGATGTAAAGTACCATCTTGGAGCAGATCGTCAAATTAAAGACGAAGATACAAAGAGTGCGAGAGTCACGCTTGCTAATAACCCAAGTCACCTGGAATTCATTGATCCAATCATTGAAGGAAGCACACGTGCTGCTCAGGAATTACGTACTCAAAAGGGCTATCCAGTACAAGACGTTGAAAAGGCATTAGCCATCTTAATTCATGGTGATGCGGCATTTCCTGGAGAAGGAATTGTGGCAGAAACATTAAATTTAAGTCAACTTGTAGGCTATCAAGTTGGTGGAACCATCCATATCATTGCAAACAATATGATCGGGTTCACAACGGAAAGCAATGAATCTCGTTCGACGAAATATGCAAGTGACCTTGCAAAAGGGTTTGAGATTCCAATTGTTCACGTCAATGCAGATGATCCGGAAGCATGTTTAGCGGCTGTTCAATTAGCTGTAGAATACCGCAAACGCTTTAAGAAGGATTTCTTAATTGACTTGATTGGTTACCGCAGATACGGTCATAACGAAATGGATGAGCCTTCTACAACTCAGCCAATGCTATATGATGCAGTCAGAAAGCATAAAACGGTCAAGAATATCTTTGCAGATAAACTTGTCACAGAAGGTCTTCTGACAAAAGAACAACGAGAAGAAATCGAGCAGGCTGTAGCGACAAGAATAGAAGAAGCCTATCAAAAGGTGCCTTCAAAGAAAGAGCATACGATTCAAGAAATTGAACTGCCAGAACCAGTATCAAATGGCTTCCCAGCAGTGGATACATCCGTAGAGTTTGATGTATTACGAAAGCTGAATGAAGAATTGATCAGCTGGCCGGACGATTTCCAAGTATTTGGTAAGCTTAAACGGATCCTTGAAAAACGTGCAAAAGTGTTTACAGATGACCGTAAAGTAGAATGGTCACTTGGGGAAGCACTTGCATTTGCATCTATATTAAAAGACGGTACGCCAATTCGAATGACTGGACAGGATTCAGAGCGCGGTACTTTTGCTCAAAGAAACCTTGTTCTTCACGACAGTCAAACTGGAGATGAATTTATTGCTCTTCATGAGCTGAGTGATGCAAACGCATCATTTACTGTTCATAATAGTCCACTGTCAGAGGGCTCAGTCATCGGGTTTGAATATGGTTATAATGTCTATTCTCCTGAAACGTTAGTCATTTGGGAGGCTCAATTTGGAGACTTCGCAAATGCGGCTCAAGTGTATTTCGATCAATTTATTTCAGCTGGACGCGCAAAATGGGGACAAAAATCAGGTCTAGTGATGCTCTTGCCTCATGGATATGAAGGACAAGGTCCTGAGCATTCAAGTGGAAGAACAGAGCGATTCCTGCAATCAGCTGCTGAGAATAACTGGACAGTGGCGAACTTGACTAGTGCAGCGCAATACTTCCACATTCTTAGAAGACAGGCGAAAATGCTGCTTCGTGAAGAGATTCGTCCGCTTGTCATCATGACACCGAAGAGTTTGCTTCGTAACCCGAACACATTGTCTGAAGTCCAGGAATTAACGGATGGACAGTTCCAACCAGTTTTTGAACAACCAGGCCTTGTGCATGATCACGAAAAAGTAACTCGACTCGTGCTATCTAGCGGGAAGGTATCAATCGATATTAGTGATCGTTTTACTCAAATGGAAGAGCCGAAAGATTGGCTTCACATTGCGAGAGTGGAACAACTATATCCATTCCCAGCCAAAGATATTAAAGCGATTTTATCAAAACTAACAAACTTAGAAGAAATCGTATGGGCGCAAGAAGAGCCACAAAATATGGGGGCTTGGGGATACATTGAGCCATATTTACGTGAAATTGCGCCTGAAAAAGTAAAAGTACGTTACATCGGCCGAAGAAGACGTTCAAGTACGGCTGAGGGTGATCCAACTGTGCATAAAAAAGAACAAGAACGAATTGTATCTGATAGCTTGACTCGCAAAAACTAAGGGGGAAATGAAAAATGGCGGAAATTAAAGTACCTGAATTAGCGGAATCGATCTCGGAAGGAACGATAGCTCAATGGCTAAAGCAGCCGGGCGATTATGTGGAGCAGGGAGAGTACCTGTTAGAACTTGAAACAGATAAAGTCAATGTCGAACTGACAGCAGAAGAATCTGGTGTACTCAAAGAAGTGCTGAAAGATTCTGGTGACACTGTACAAGTTGGAGAAGTCATCGGAACAATTGCAGCGGGTGAAGCTGGCGGAAGCGAGTCCGCAGCTCCAGCACCTGAGCAAGAGTCTGCACCAGCTCCGAAAGATGAACCGGCAGCTGCTCAAAAAGAAGAAGCAGTGAAAGAAGAGCCGAAATCTGGTAATGGCAGAACTATCGCTTCTCCTGCAGCTAGAAAACTAGCGAGAGAGAAGGGACTAGACTTATCTGAAATTCCAACCGTAGATCCGCTGGGCAGGGTACGAAAGCAGGATGTCGCTTCTTATCAAAAGAATGAAGCACCTGCAAGTGCACCAAAAGCCGCGCCAAAAGCAAATGCTGCGGTGCAAAATGAACAACCAGGAAAGCCAATTGAACGTGAGAGAATGTCGCGCCGCAGACAAACGATTGCAAAACGTTTAGTTGAGGTTCAGCAAACGGCTGCAATGCTGACGACATTTAATGAAGTAGATATGACGGCTGTGATGGACTTAAGAAAACGCCGTAAAGATGCCTTCCTTGAACAAAATGATGTAAAGCTTGGCTTCATGTCTTTCTTCACAAAAGCAGTTGTAGCAGCACTGAAGAAATATCCGCTTCTTAACGCAGAAATTCAAGGTGATGAGCTCGTCTTGAAGAAATTTTATGACATCGGCATCGCTGTTGCTGCTAACGAAGGACTTGTCGTACCGGTTGTCCGTGATGCAGACAGATTGTCGTTTGCAGGGATTGAAAAGGAAATTGGTCATCTTGCGAAAAAAGCACGAGATAACAAATTGTCTCTAAATGAGCTGCAAGGTGGATCATTCACGATCACAAACGGCGGAACATTCGGTTCACTGCTTTCGACACCAATTTTAAACAGCCCTCAAGTTGGAATTTTAGGGATGCACAAAATTCAGCTTCGACCTGTGGCAATTGATGAAGAACGTTTTGAGAACCGACCGATGATGTATTTAGCTCTTTCTTACGACCACCGGATTGTCGATGGTAAAGAAGCAGTTGGATTCCTTGTCACGATTAAAAACTTACTTGAAGATCCAGAGCAGCTATTGCTTGAAGGATAATCTTCAATTTGAAAAGCTAGCACCCATTAAGGTGCTAGCTTTTTTTCTTTTCATTTTCAGCATTTCCTCTCTTTGACCAATACGTCGCAAGCCAGGAACCAGATAAATTATGCCACACACTAAAAATGGCACTTGGTACGGCTGCAAGTGGCGAGAAGTGTGCTGTCGCTAGAGCTGCACCAAGTCCAGAGTTTTGCATGCCTACTTCAATCGAGATGGCTCTTCGAGAAGGGATATCCATTTTGCACCACTTTGCAATAAGGTAACCAAATAAAAGACCAAGTCCATTATGTAAGATCACAACGGCCAATATCAGCAGCCCAGATTGAAGAATCTGCTCTTTATTTGCACTAACAACCGCTGCAATGATCACTACAATTCCGGCGACAGATACAAGCGGCAGTGCTTGAACCGCATAGGTCACTTGTTTTTTGAAAAACAATTTAACGATGACGCCTAGGATAATAGGAATTAACACAACTTGTACAATTGACAAAAATAGCGCTTCTGGCGATACAGGTAACCATGATCTTGCAAAGAGTAAAATAAAGACAGGTGTTAAAAATGGAGCAAGAAGGGTCGATAAGGTGGTGACGGCTACAGATAATGCCGTATTTCCTTTCGCCAAAAAGGTCATCACATTGGATGCTGTACCGCCTGGGCAGCAGCCCACAAGAATAACGCCTACTGCAATTTCAGAAGGAAGCTGTAATCCGTAAGCTAATAGAAAGGCGATAAGCGGCATGAGTGTGTACTGCGCCAGAACCCCAATCAGCACATAGAGAGGTTTTCGAAACAGCTCTTTAAAATCTTCAGCAGACAGGGTAAGCCCCATCCCAAACATAATAATACCGAGTAAAAAAGGAATATAAGGTCCAATCTTAGAAAATTCGGCAGGAAAGGCAAATCCAAGACACGCAAATAAAATGACCCAAATTGCAAAGGTTCTTCCTGCAAAGTGACTAATGGTTAATAAAATCTTCATTCATTGCTTCAGCTCTCTTTCCTCACATATCTTTCTTATTTTAAATAAATTTTCTGAAAAAACAACCCGTTCTTTTAGTTTTGATAATAATATTATGTAAACTATAAATACTCCATATAAGCAAATGCCTACATGGAGTAGCGTTTTTAAAAAGGGGCCCATTTCACTTGCTGAGCTTGCTTAAGACGTGCTTCTGGCTCACGCCAGTCAACGACATTCCACCAACGATCTACATATGTCGCTTTTTCATTAAGATATTGCAGATAGTAGGCGTGCTCCCATACGTCAAGAGTTAGAAGAGGGATTACATCCCATTGTGATAAAAATTGATGGCGTTCTGCTTGTAAAATCTCTAATCGCTGAGATCTTGGTGCCCATACGAGAATGGCCCATCCAACACCTTCAACTTGTTTGGCTGCAGCTGAAAATTGGGATTTGAATGCATCATAGCTTTCAAACGACTGTTCAATAAGACGAAGCATTTGCCCAGTGGGCTTTTGTTTCCCTGAAGGACTCATAGAAAACCAAAAAATGCAATGTAAATAGTGTCCCGCACCATTGAAGGCAAGCTCCCGTTCCCAATGCTTGATCATTTTAAAATCATTGGTTCTTCTTGCTCTTTTTAAGGCAAGCTCAGCTTGGTTCAGACCATCAACATATGATTGATGATGCTTCTGGTGATGCAAATACATAATCTCTTTTGAAATAAACGGTTCTAATGCATCATAGCGGTACGGGAGAGGGGGTAATTGATGGCCGCCAACTGCAACATCTCGCATTGCATCTTGTGGGATTATATCCTCTGCAATACTTTCAGCCAATTCGTACCACTCTTCTTCACTGGAATGTTCATCATTCATGATGAACGATAAATGTTCTGCTTTCTGACGGATGTTTTCATCTTGAACTGCACCTTGAATGGAGCTAAGCCAATCTTTAAGCTGCATGCGATATTCTTCCTTATTCATTTTTACGCCTCATTTCTTCTAAAAATGTGGAACAAGCCACCATTGGAAAGACAAATGGATAGCTATGATAGGTGATATAAAATTGCTTTGGAAGACCAATGCCTACTGGATAGTGCAAGGCTTCACTCGAGTGCTGATGTTGAATCAAAAATGAGATGGCTTTTAAAATCACTTTGTCATCTGGCTGCACATATTGTAAAAGTGCCTCAGCAGCCCAAGCCGTTTGAACCACTGTCCCAAATGGAAGCGGGACGTACCTTTTAACCTCTGCACTTTTACACGATTCTCCGAAGCTGCCATCTTCTAATTGAATTGTTTTTAAAAATCGACATGCTTTTTGAACAGCAGGATGCGATGAGGAGATGCCAGCAGCCTTTAGTCCTGTTAACGCAGCCCAAGTACCATAAATATAGCAAACGCCCCATCTGCCGAACCACGATCCGTTTTTCTCTTGATGATCAAGCAGCCATTTCACACAATGATCTTTTTGCCTTTGCATGAGTGGTGACTTGTTGTTCTCTTCAAGAGCGATAAGATGGAGCACACGACCTGTAATATCAGGAGTAGAAGGATCAATGGCCGCATCCTCAGCAGATTCGAGCGGGAGATGACGAAGCAAGAAGTGATTTTGATTTTTTTCAAAAGCTGAAAAGCCGCCATCCCGGTTTTGCATGGAAAGAAGCCAATCAAATCCTCGTTTCCACTGAACGGGAGCGTAAGTTTGAGGAATGGCTTTTAACACAATTTGCGTATCATCACAATCTGGGTTATTTGTGTTCAAATCTGAAAAACCAAAGCCTCCCGGAGCCGCATGCCGGTTATGGATCGCCCAATCTGCTTTCTTCATTTGCTGCCGGTTCAGTAAGTACGTAAAAGACTTTTTGATAACTGGATCATCTTGTGTTCTGCCTGCTCGCTGAGAAGCATAACTGACAAGCGCTGTATCCCAAACAGTGGATGTAGAATTCTCAGCATATTTCCTGCACCCACAGTCAGTGACTAGCTGTTTCATCCCTTTGACTGCTTTTAAAATGAGATGATGGCCCGGAGAGTATCCAAGACTCATGAGTGCATAGACCATAAAAATACTGGCACTTAAATAGCTGTACAGCGTGCCATCTTTTTCAAGGCGGTCAAACATATACCCCTTCGCTGCCTCATACCCGAAAAAGTCGAGCCGGCTGTCGAGTGCAGTATACGACCGCATGTATGCTAGAAAGTGGTGAGTGGAACGTTCTTCTCTTGCCATAAACCAGTCAAAAGGATTTTTAGACATGTTTGCATCAAGATGTGCTAAGTTTGGAAACTGTTCATGAGAGGTATATCGTTTGTTGAGTGCGATCATCATTGGGACAAAATGAATTCTTGCATATGCACTAAGATGATAGAAGTGAAGCGGGAAGTATGTAGGGATGAGTAAAAATGAAAGTGGTGCATAGAAGTATGGCCAAGGGTGCATGCCATTGACAGCAAGCATCCACTTTGTCATAAAATGAACGTTCTTCAAGCCGTCATTTGATCGAATAAAATGTGCTGCTTTTTCCATATGCGGCTCATCTTGTTGATACCTGCCTGACACGAGCATTCCACAATAGCCTTGCACAGTCGCGGTTACATGTCCCGCCTGATCATGATACAAAGAAAAAGAACCATCCTCATTTTGCTTTTCGCGTATAGCTTCTGCCAATTGATGAACGAGTGCCTGATCCGAATCGCCGACAGCCTTTAACAGCATAATCAAAAAAGCATTTGTCATCATTGGCCCTTCAAAGCAGAAGACAAAACCACCATCTTCTCGTTGTCTGCTCTGCAGTTGCATGTGCAATTCATCAATATATTCGTTTACTTTTGTTTTAAAATCTTGCATATTCGGCCATGCTCCTTTCCTTTATTACTATATTCAGGAGCCTGCCTGTCACATGCAATCATAAAAAAGCCGATGACATAGTCACCGGCTTTATAGGCGTCATTAGTCTTGGAGATTAATCCACACACTTTTGACTTCTGTATAGTTGTTAAGAGCGTATGATCCCATTTCTCTGCCTAAACCTGATTGCTTATATCCTCCAAACGGGGAGGCAGCATCAAAGACGTTATAGCAGTTGACCCAAATCGTGCCTGCTTCAAGACGTGCAGCAATATCATGGGCATGCTTTAAGTTTTCTGTCCAAAGTCCTGCGGCTAATCCATAGTCAGACTGGTTGGCTCTTTCGACCACTTCATCAATGGAATCGTAAGGAATCGCAGATAGGACAGGTCCAAAGATTTCTTCTTTTGCGATGGTCATGTCATCTTCTACATCTTTAAAAACAGTAGGGGAGACAAAATAACCAGCCTCATAAGGGCAATCGCCACCGACAACGGCTGTTGCACCTTCTGATTTACCTTTTTCAATATAGCCTAACACGCGCTCGTGCTGTTCTTTACTTACGAGAGGTCCGATTTGCGTATCTTGATGAAGACCGGCTCCTTGTTTGAGGGATGTCGCATATTCAGCCATTTGATCGACAACCTCATCATATTGACTCCGGTGAACAAAGACCCTCGAACCTGCAGAGCATACCTGACCTTGGTTAAACATGACGCCGTTTAAAGCACCTGGAATGGCTTTCTTTAAATCTGCATCTGGTAAAATAATGTTTGGTGATTTTCCGCCAAGTTCTAATGTGACCCTCTTAATGGATTTGGCTGCTTTCTCCATGATGAGTTTCCCAACACTTGTTGACCCCGTGAAGGCAAGCTTATTCACATCAGGGTGATCGGTTAACGCATTCCCGGCTGTTTCGCCAAATCCAGGTACGATGTTAATCACACCTTCTGGGAAGCCGGCTTTATCCACTAATTCAGCTAAATAAAGCGCAGAGAGGGGTGTTTGTTCTGCTGGTTTTAACACGATGGTGCAGCCTGTCGCAAGTGCAGCACCCATTTTCCACATGGCCATAAGCAGCGGGAAGTTCCAAGGTATGATTTGTCCAACAACGCCAACAGGCTCATGACGGGTATAATTAAAGTATCCTTGGCTGACAGGAATGGTTTGTCCACTTATTTTGGTTGTCCAGCCCGCATAATAGCGCATATGCTCGATTGCGAGAGGGATATCTGCATTTGTTGTTTCTTTAATTGGTTTTCCGTTATCTAAAGTTTCAAGCTGAGCGAGCTCTTCTAGGTTTTCTTCCATTAAATCAGCAAGCTTAAACATGAGGCGGGCGCGTTCGGCGGCAGACATGGAGCGCCAAGGACCATGAAAGGCTTTTTTGGCTGCTTTTACTGCCTCATCAATGTCTTTTGCACCTGCTTCATATACATCAATAAGGGTTTCACCTGTGGCTGGGTTAGGAGTTGAAAAGGTTTTGTTATCGTGACTTGTGACAAACTGACCATTAATGTAGAGTTTTTTCGTCCCTTGGAGAAAAGATTCGAGTTTTGAACTAATTTGAAGTGTTGTAGAGCTCATAAATAAACAAACCTCCTTAAAGATATGGATTGTTCTGCGAGTTCTAGGTGAAAAAGCGGACCTGAAGCAAATGATCTAGTATACGCACATGGATGTAAACGTATACATTCATCATATTACACCACATGTACGAAAGCAATCCATAACACTCATTGCATTTCATGAAAAATTGGCTACAATAAATGTATAGATGAAAAAAGGAGTTTTTAAATCATGATCCATCAAAACTGGCAAACAGCTCAAACGTTAAAACAAGTAAAATGTATACATACGAATGCGAAAAAATATATGGTCGACCGTGCACTAACGGTTGGAAGCACATATGAAGTGAAAAATGAAACAGAAGAATTCCTGTTTGTCGTTGATAATACAGGTAAAGTAGGCGGGTATTATAAAGAGTATTTCGAAGACTTTTCTGCTGAATGATTTTGGTGATCATCACTCATACTAAGAAAAACAGTAAAGGGTGATGATGATGAAAAAGAAGCAAACAGATGAGCAGAATCAACAAAATGCTTGGCATGATAACGAAGATGCTGATATGGCAATTACGCTTGAGCAGATTTCCGATGTATATGCCGAGGGAACCATTGAAACACCAAAAGACGAATAGTCCAGATTGTTGACAAAGTGCTAAAATGATTTTTATTTTAGCACTTTGTCTTTTTTTTCAGCGTGACATGAAAACCTTTGCAGTCTAGGAAGGACGAGTACCGGCGCGGAGCGAATTTGACATTCGTGAGCACCGGCTCGCAGGACTGACAAAGAATGCGAGGGTTTGTCTACACGCTGACAGTGATTTGAAAAAATCACTGTTTTTTTATTGGTCACAATTCAACCATTTTTCTCAAAAAGAACTGAAACTTTTTTCCTGCTTTAACTGTCTAAATAAGTAGAGGAAAGAGCATCGAATCAAAAAGAAAAAGTTAAATGAAATTTAATCTATTCGTAATGGAATAACGACTATTTATAGCGTATTCTATAAGTGAGAACAAAACGTACCCACAGAGCGTGTGGCCGTTTTTTCATAAAGGAATTTGATGGAGGAAGAGGGGGTTTACGTGGGTATTTTTTCTGTCAGTAAACAAAATGATAAGAAATTCGAATCCTTACTAATTGAAGGGGAAAGAATTGAAGCTGTTTACAGACTGCGTCACGACCAAATTTGTTTCACCAATAAACGACTGATCTTTGGCGATAACCGCGTATTTTCTAAGAAGAAAGTCAGGGTCTCCTTGCCGTATCGATCAATTGAAAGTTTTGCCATTCAAGAAGCTGGCGTGTTTGATCAGGACACAGGTATGCTGCTTGTCACAAGCTCAAAAGTATTTGAACTCGATTTTTCAAAAGAGACGGATTTGAGTGATGTGCAAGCCATTTTGACAAAACATCTTTGCTGATCAACCTTGCGATTACATAGATCACATGCACTTTTCTCATTCTACTTTTTTTTATAGATCGCACATTGCCTGAGCCCTTCCCCATATTTGCTGGGAGGGGCTTTTTTTGTTTAGGTGTTTGAATGATAGCAAAAAAGGATAAAGATGAAACAGATACAGAAAGGAGAATGAACAATGAAAGTATTAGTTGCTGGAGCAAATGGACATACAGGCAGGCTCGTCATTCGTTATTTAAAAGAAAAAGGACATGAACCTTTTGCTCTCATTCGAGATGAAAAACAAGCGGATGCGCTAAAAGAACTTGGTGCAGCACCTGTCATCGGTGATCTTGAAAAGGATGTGACAGATGCTGTGAAACAAGCAGATGCTGTCATCTTTGCAGCTGGTTCAGGCTCAAAAACAGGTGCAGATAAGACGATTGCAGTGGATCAAGAAGGTGCAAAACGTCTTGTTGACACAGCGAAAAAAGAAAACATTCAGCATTTTGTGATGCTAAGTTCCTATAATGCCGATGATCCAAACCAGGGAAAAGGGCAAGGAAGTATGGAAATTTATTATGAAGCGAAAAGAAAAGCAGATGAACATTTAAAACAGTCTGGGCTTTCCTACACCATTGTCCGTCCAGGTGCTTTGCTGCATGAGGAAAAGACAGGAAAGATCGAAGCAGCGGAGCATATTCAAGATGATCAAAACATTGAGATTTCAAGAGAGGACGTAGCCGCTGTACTTGTGGAAAGCTTAACAGAATCCAATGTGAAAAATAAATCCTTTGACTTAATTAAAGGGGATAAACCAGTAGAAGAAGCACTTCGCACCCTGTAAGAGAAGAAAGCTGCTGCCAAAAAGGCGGCGGCTTTTTTGATGTTTTCATTTCGTTTGCAGCGGGAAGGTAATAAGAAAGGAGTGATTGACCGTGGGCTTAACGAAAGAACAAAAAGCTGATTTATACGAAAGATTGAATCAATTAAAGGAAGATGTAAAAGGGTCAAAAAAGAAAGAAGAATCTATGCTAAGTGAATCCAGCGAGATTTCAAATGGTGTTGGAAACCATATCGCTGATCATGGGAGCATCTATTTAGACCGCATGACCGAACAAACACTGGACCAAGTTGATGGCCAGCTTGAAGACGAAATTGATGCAGCACTGAAACGAATGGAAGACGGAACATATGGGGTTTGTGAGAAAACAGGGAAAGACATTCCATATGAACGTTTAAAAGCAGTCCCATATACACGTTATTCAATTGATGCGAAGAAAAATGAAGAAACCACTCAAGACCCAAACGAGTTTGACCGTAATTTCTCTGATCAAATGCGTGATTTAACAAATAGACAAACAATGGATCAGATGCATTCAGATACGTATGAACGATTAGAGGAAGAGCAGGATGTTGACATAGACGATGAAAAATAGGGAAATAAGTGTAAGTTACATTTTTTTAGAATAATTTTTTCTTATGTGTACAAGGACAAAACTTTTGTATACACGAGTCTTTTATAGAAAAAAGATCTCTTGAAATTTAATAAACTTTCGTGTAATATAGTTTAAAGGCTGCGATGCGCGTAATGTTAATTAAGTTTTAACCTTTAAGCTGTAATAGGGAGTTTTATATTGAAGCCGGAATGTCATGCCTCTTTAGAGAGGAAGACAGGAACGTTTCTGCAAACACCCACTTTGAGGAGTGGTGGTTTAAAACTTTCTTACTTAGATTACGGCATCCGCAGCTTTTCCTAGGATGATTCAAGCCATTTTCCATTTCGGAAAATGGCTTTTTATTTTGTAAAAAGACGAAATTCAACTGATCGCCTGTAGAGGCAAGAATCTATGTTAAAATGGACAAAACAAATGACAGAGAGGGAATTGAATGTTAGAACAAGCAGAAGCACTCCTGAAACAATATTATGGCTTTGATGCCTTTAGAAAAGGACAGAAACAAGCAATTGAAGCGATTGTAAATAAACAAAAGGATACCGTCTGCATTATGCCGACAGGCGGAGGGAAGTCAGTTTGCTATCAGATCCCTGCACTAATGATGGAAGGTACAACGATCGTGGTATCTCCGCTTATTTCTTTAATGAAGGATCAGGTTGATGCGTTAAATGAGATGGGCATCCGTTCTTCCTTTTTAAACAGCACTCTGTCCGCAGCTGAAATGAATGAAAGGCTGAAAAAATGCGAAAAAGGGGAATATGAACTGCTTTATATCACACCTGAACGCTTACAAAATGAACGTTTTTTTCAGCTGTTAGATCGGTTAACGATTCCTTTAATTGCGATTGATGAGGCGCACTGTATATCCGAGTGGGGACATGATTTTAGGCCAAGTTATCGCTTCATTCAAGAATGCTTGAACAAGCTGTCAAAAAGACCGGTGATTGTCGCATTAACAGCTACAGCGACGAAAAAGGTCCATCAAGATATATGTGAACAGCTTGGTATCAACGAAGAAGAAACCATCTTTACTGGGTTTGCTAGAGAAAATTTGTCCTTTCAAGTGATCAAAGGAGAAAACAGTGAACGTTTCATCACACAATATATGAAGAAAAACAGTCTTGAGTCTGGCATTATTTATACCGCCACTCGTAAAGAAGCGGATAACATTTATCATCGACTAAAAAAACAAAAGATCAAAGCTGGTGTTTATCATGGTGGATTGGATGATCATACGAGAGAAGAGCAGCAAAACCTCTTTTTAAATGATGATATCCAGGTGATGGTCGCCACATCAGCATTTGGCATGGGAATCAATAAGTCGAATGTACGTTTTGTGATCCATCATCAAATTCCAAGGGATATTGAAAGCTACTATCAAGAAGCTGGTCGTGCCGGCAGAGATGGGCTTGAAAGTGAATGCATCTTACTGTTTTCACCTCAAGGTGTAAGAGTGCAGCGCTTTCTCATTGAGCAGTCAATAGAAGATGAGACACGCTACCAGCATGAGCTGCTTAAATTAAGGCAAATAGTGGATTACTGTCATACTGAGCAATGTCTGCAGCAATTTGTGATGGATTATTTTGATCAAACAGCTAGTTCGCCTTGCGGTAAATGCAGCAACTGCCTTGATGAAAGAGAGCGTGAAGAGGTCACAAGAGAAGCACAGATGGTGTTATCTTGTACAGTGAGAATGAATGAGCGATTCGGTAAAATGATGATCGCCCAAGTATTGGCAGGCTCTAAAAATAAAAAAGTGCTAGAGCTAGGTTTCGATCGTCTCCCTACATATTCTTTAATGAAACAACATTCGGCTCAGCAAATCAGTGACTTCATTGAATTTTTAATTACAGAAGAGTATTTGCACATGTCTGAAGGTGCTTACCCAACACTTAAGGTGACCCATAAAGGGAAGAAAGTGTTAGTTGGACAAGAGACAGTGTATAAAAAGCAGGCGATCAAAGCAGAGGCCATTCAAGAAAATGATGCATTATTTGAGCGATTGAGAGCGTTGAGAATGAAGCTAGCTAGAGAGCAAGGCGTCCCGCCATTTGTTGTATTTTCTGATCAAACATTGAAGGAAATGTCAGCTGTAGAGCCTAAAACAGATGATGAATTACTCCAAATTAAGGGGATTGGCGCTCAAAAAAGAGAGAAATATGGAGATGTTTTTCTAGAAGAAATTCGTTTATTTATAGAAAAAGAGAAAAAATAAAGAGTTTGAAGAAGAAAAATAAATTTTTTTCGCTGCATTTGGACGCGTTTTCATCAGGTCATTTTCAATCCTTGTAAAACCTTGATATGGCGGGGAATCAAGCCGTTTTGTGGTCTGATTTACCAATGGAGAGAGATGTTTCATGTAAAGGAACTGTAATCTAAAACATATCGTTTTGTTATTGAATTGACATTTACATATGTTACGATAGCACTCGTTAGCCGCCATAAAAAGCTAACAAGGGAGGATTTACTTTATGAAGAAGACTATTATGTCCTTGGTTGCTGTTGCAGCAATCTCAACAACAGCATTTGGAGCGCAGCAAGCTTCTGCAAAGGAAATCACTGTACAGAAAGGTGATACACTTTGGGGAATCTCACAAAAAAATGATGTGTCTCTAAAGGACCTAAAGGGTTGGAACAATTTATCTACTGATATGATCTATGTAGGTGATAAATTGACAATCTCTTCAAAAGAGAAAACTCAGGAGCAGTATAAAGTCCAGAAGGGGGACAGCCTCTGGAAAATCGCTCAAAAATTCAATGTGTCAATTAGCGATATTAAGTCTTGGAATAACTTAAACTCAGATATAATTATGGTTGGTTCAACACTAAGTGTTGCTGGCCAAAGCTCGGCTCCGGTAAGCTCAGAACCTGTTCAAAAACAGGAACCTGTCCAAAAAGAGCAAACAACGAAAAAAGCTGCTCCTAAAAAGGAAACAGCTAAAGCAGAATCATCTTCTGCTAGTCAAAGTGTACAAAAAGAAATGACTGTTACGGCTACGGCTTATACAGCAAATGATGGTGGCATCTCAGGTATCACTGCAACAGGGGTAAACTTAAACAAAAACCCAAATGCAAAAGTCATTGCAGTAGATCCTAATGTCATTCCATTAGGAAGTAAGGTTTATGTTGAAGGCTACGGTGAAGCCATCGCAGCAGATACTGGCGGCGCAATTAAAGGTAACAAAATTGATGTACATGTACCAAGCAAATCCCAAGCGAAAAATTGGGGCGTAAAATCAGTCAAAGTAAAAGTACTTAACTAGTAAACAATTGTTTTTTGGAAGAAAGCATCAGGTGGCGGCCTGATGCTTTTATTGTACCCTTTTTTTGGTCAAAAATACACATATTTTTCTGAAAAATTTGCATTTTCGACAAAAAACCAGCGCATATCTTATGATACACGCTGGTTTTTTGTCGTTAGCTGTCCACCCAATAAATTTCTCCGCTTTGTTCTTTCCAATTGATCTGGACATCAAATTGATGCTTTTCATAAAAATGAATCAAGCGGTCCACGTGATCCCAGTCTCTTTTGACGAGGTCGCCAGTAATCACGGGGATGTTCTGATCTCTTGCGATTTCTTTTAAATGCTTCATGCAGATGGAGCCATACCCATTATCTGGCGGACCTTTAATATCGGCAATATGAATCTTTCCTTCTTCAGGATATTCCGCAATTAAGGAAAAATCAGATTGTCCGCGAAAAGCTTTTTCACAATCGCTGAGCATAATTTTACATGTATCTGCACTTTCAATGGCAGAGACGATCAGCCACTCATCTTCTTTCGCTTGATCGATGCCAATGATTTTTGCTTTTTTCGAAATATCTTTCATATTTTCTTGCATTCGATACATTTGGAACTGCAATTGCTGTAATTCTTGCTCTAACGTCTTCACATCTTTGGCTGTTTCCTGTAAGATTGACAAGTCCATTACTCCTTTCCTATCAGAAATGATAAAAATCACATAAATTCCAATTTTAAAGGAAGTGGATGGATCTTTCAAGCCGTTAGAACGCCTGCAACCTGCAAGTTTGTCTAAAATTCGACGAAGACAGCGAATTCATTGACTTTATAGAGAAATTTAAATAACATACTCTTAGTCGGAACTAATAAAGAGAGGTTTTCAAACATGAACGAACAGAATCAAAAACCGAAAAATTTTACTGGTATTGTGATCATTTTAACAATTGCCATAAACGGATTAATCGCTTTATTATTTTTAATGCCAAAATCAGATAAATTTAGCCATCTGGATATTACATTTTTGCCGTTACTTAATGCCGTGATGAACAGCTTTACGTTTATCTTTTTACTTTCAGCACTCATCATGATTAAACAAAAGAACATTAAAGCGCATCGACGATTTATCTTTGCTGCATTTTCAACGACACTTGTCTTTTTAATTTCGTATGTGACCTATCACTCAATGGCAGCTGATACCCATTTCGGAGGAGAAGGGATCATCCGTCCAATTTACTTCTTTATTTTAATCACACATATCGTCTTATCAGCAGTCATTGTACCGCTTGCCCTGATTACGCTGTTTAGAGGTGCACAGATGCAAGTCGAGCGTCACCGTAAAATTGCTCGCTGGACCATGCCGCTATGGCTTTATGTCAGTCTCACTGGCGTCATTGTGTATATGATGATTTCTCCATACTACAGCTAACGTATGTCCAACTGGACATACGTTCTTTTATTTACAAGATGCAGTGCTTTGGATAAAATGGGAATTGGGTATCCGACTTGCACGGTATCTTCCCATCTATAGACTCACATCATTTCTGGCCGTTTGCTCGTTTGGAGAACAACAATTGAACGAAACGGGGGTTATATGATGACTGAACAACTGCAGTATAAACCGGGGCTTGAAGACATTGTGGCAAGCGAAACGTCTATCTCATACTTAGATGTGCAGCAAGAAGAGATTGTAATTCGCGGGTATGACCTCATCAAGTTGGCACAAAAAAAGACCTATTTAGAAACAGCCTATCTGCTTATTTATGGAAGATTGCCAGATGCGATGGAATATCACCAATTTCAGCAAGACATTTCCTCACAAACCAACTTACATCCAACCATTCAAACCATTTTAACAAAGCTGCCAAAAACCACCCATCCGATGGATGCCATGAGAACATGCATATCTGCTCTTAGTGGGTACGATGATGCATTACAAGATCGATCAGAAGCATGCCAGCAAAAGCGTGCTGTTCGATTACTCGGCCAGCTGCCGGCCATTGTCGCTGGAAGCTACCATATTCTCACAAAAGACGCCGCTATTTCTCCAGATCAGACCAAATCCTACACTGAAACCTTTTTAACCATGCTAACAGGACGCACGCCAACCCAAGACGAAATCACCGCTTTTGACCAAACACTCACATTATATAGTGAACATGAGCTGCCTAATTCAACGTTTGCCGCTAGAGTCATCGCATCCACACATTCTGATATGTATGGTGCTTTTACTGGAGCAATTTCTTCATTAAAAGGTGACTTGCACGGAGGAGCGAATGAAGCTGTCATGCATATGCTTCTTGAAGGGAAAACCACGGAAGGCTTCCTTGCGCTGATTGAGCGAAAATTAGCAGCAAAGGAAAAAATGATGGGCTTTGGCCATAGGGTATACATGAGAAAAATGGACCCAAGAGCCGCTCTTTTAAAACGATCATTGAAAACGCTTACGGAATCAAAGGGAGATACAACGCTTTATGACATGTGTGTAGCAGGAGAGGCATACATGAAAGAGAAGAAAAACCTCTATCCGAATCTTGATTATTACGCCGCACCTATTTATTACGAGCTCGGGATTCCAATTTCACTTTATACACCGATTTTCTTTGCTGCAAGGGCAAGTGGATTAGCTGCTCATGTCATTGAACAGCATTTGCATAATCGCATTTTCAGACCGAGAGTTCGTTATTTAGGGCCAAGAGGATTAAAAGTTTCAGATGATGATGGAAAAATGGGGGAATGAACATGAATAAAACAGCAGTCGCCAATCAAACGGATCAGCTATTAGAAGAAATCGCAGCCTATGCAGTAGACGGGGAAATTACGAGTAAAGAAGCCATTGAAACGGCACGCTATGTGCTCATAGACACACTTGGCTGCGGAATGCTGGCGCTCAATTTTCCTGAATGCACGAAGCATCTTGGACCGATCGTACCTGGAACAGTTGTACCTAATGGAGCAAGAGTTCCAGGTACTTCCTTTGTGCTAGATCCTGTTCAAGCGGCTTTTGATATAGGCTGTATGATTCGCTGGTTAGATTATAATGACACGTGGCTTGCAGAGGAGTGGGGACATCCGTCAGATAACTTAGGCGGAATATTAGCTGTAAGTGATTACATCAGCAGAACACGGCTTGCAAACGGAGAAGAGCCGCTTTCGATGAATGACGTACTGCATGCGATTGTCAAAGCACATGAAATTCAAGGCGTGCTGGCTTTAGAAAATTGTCTGAATCGCAATGGTTTGGATCATGTGCTATTTGTCAAAGTTGCAACAAGTGCTGTTGTATGTGCATTGCTTGGCGGAACAAAGGAAGACGTGCAGCATGTTTTATCGCAAGCGTTTGTTGATAATTCACCGCTTAGAACATACCGTCATGCCCCGAACACAGGATCAAGGAAATCATGGGCAGCGGGTGATGCAACAAGCCGCGGGGTGAGACTCGCAATGATGACACTCAAAGGGGAAATGGGCTATCAAACGCCGCTTAGTGCAGAGAAGTGGGGCTTTGAAGATGTTCTGATGAAAGGGAAATCTCTCACACTTGCTCAGCCGCTAGGATCATACGTCATCGAAAATGTGCTTTTCAAAATTGCTTATCCTGCTGAGTTTCATGCCCAAACGGCTGCAGAGGCTGCTATGATCCTGCATGACGCTGTAAAAGGTCGATTAGATGACATCGACCGAGTAGAGATTACAACACATGAATCAGCGATTCGGATTATCGATAAGAAGGGACCGCTGTATAATCCAGCAGACCGCGATCATTGCTTGCAATATATTACTGCGATTGGATTGATCTATGGTGAGCTCACAGCTAACCATTATGAAGAAGAAACGGCGCAAAATCCGGTCATTGATCGTCTCCGGGATCAAATGGTCATCAAAGAAGATAAACAATATACAGCGGATTATTTAGATCCGAAAAAGAGATCCATTGCAAACAGTGTGCAGATCTTCTTTAAAGACGGGACGATGACAGACCGAATCGAAATTGAATATCCACTTGGTCATCGCAGAAGAAGGCAGGAAGGCATTCCTCTGCTTGAAAAGAAATGGCTCTATCATTTGAAGACGAGATTTCCACAAAAACAAGTGGATCAAATTGTGTCACTCTGTCAAAATCCAAATCAATTAAAAACAACAACCGTACCAGCATTTATGGACCTATTCGTCATATAAGGGGGAACTAGTGTGTGGATCGTGAATGATGAATCAAGTCAAGCAGAATTAGCCGCAGCCTTTCAAGAACAAATGCACAAATCAGCTTTATTTCAAATCCCAGGCGTTCACGATGGAATGTCTGCGCTCTATGCAAAAAAAATGGGCTTCCAAGGGCTCTATTTATCCGGAGCCGCTTTTTGTGCCAGCAAAGGATTGCCTGATCTCGGCATGATCCATTCAACGGAAATGGCTGAAAAAGCGAAGGAAATCATTCGAGCTTCTCAGCTGCCGCTTTTGGTCGATATGGATACTGGCTATGGCGGTGTATTGAATGCTGCAAGGGCTGCAAAGGAAATGGTAGAAAGTAAGGTGGCAGCTGTTCAAATTGAAGATCAGCAAATGCCAAAAAAATGCGGACATTTAAACGGAAAATCGCTCGTTCCAGTAGAAGAAATGGTCGCAAAAATCAAAGCCATCAAACAAGCGGCACCAACGCTTTTGGTGATTGCGAGAACCGATGCAAGGTCCGTAAATGGGATGGAGGATGTCATCCGCAGGGCCAATCTTTACGTAGAAGCAGGAGCTGACGCTATTTTTCCTGAGGCACTCATCACAGCAGAGGACTTCACGCATGCGTCAAACAATATTAAAGGACCGCTTCTTGCAAATATGACGGAGTTTGGTAAGACGCCTTATTATCATGCAGACGAATTTTCTGTATTTGGCTTTCAAATGGTCATTTACCCTGTGTCATCACTCAGAGTGGCTGCAAAAGCGTATGAGCGTTTATTTACAGAAATCATGGAGAAGGGGACGCAGCAAGGAATGCTAAAGGACATGCAAACGAGACAAGAGCTGTATGAAACGATTCATTATGATGAATATGAGGAAATGGATCAGCATTTAGCGAAAACGATCCTGCCGGAAATCGGAAAAGAACAGCGATAAAATGAAAAGCACTTCCATTTAGGAAGTGCTTTTTTTACGATGATGGTGAGGATGACGAAGCCAATTTCATCTTTTCTTCAACTGTTTTCGTTTTTTCTTTAACTTTTTCAGCATATGTGAAGTCACCGAAGCAATATGGGTAGCGGAAGTTATCTTTGTTGCCTCCGCACGTATAGACTTCTGGGTTTCGTTTCACTTGCTTTTTAGAGTATTGCTTTGCCAATTTCTCGGAATGTTTTCCCCCGTTTTTTGCAACAAAATCAATATAGCCAATTCCCATATTATAGCTTTGGATAATGGTTTCCAAATCAACGCCTTTTTTCTTCCCATGCTTGTACATAGTAGAAAAATGATGGACTCCTTGTCTAATGCTTTTCTGAGGGTCATTGATTTCATTTCGTTTCAAACCAAGAGATTCAGAGGACTGCATTGGATCTCCGCCTCTGCCTTTTGATTCTTGATACATCATACCGAGGATTAACGCGGTATATTGATCTAAATCTTGATCTCTTAACTCTGTTTCTACAAGCGGTTTGAAATCATCCAATCTCGACAAAACAATTGATTCCGTATCAATCGGCAGCTTTTTTAACTCCTTTTGATTAAAGGACATGACAATGGCTACTAATACGAAAACAAACAGAAAAATCGTGAAGCAGCCTGAAATGGCAAAACATCCTGTTTTTTTCTTTTTCAAGGTCAGTTCACCCCTGTTTTGCCCCGCTTTTAAAAGGGAAGTACAGCCTTTTTATTATGCCATATCCTGCACAAGATACCAAGTGAAAACCTTATAATCAATCGTACCCAAATGTAAATTCGGGTCTTGTTTTCAGTCTGTAGCAGAAATAAACAAAACCGATAATCAGCCAAAGCAAACCAATGATTAATGCATTTGTACTGATGCTCGTTAACAGCCATATACAAAAGGCCGTCCCGCACAGAGGAATCACTGCGTATCTCAATGTATTGAGTACACCTCTTTGTTTTTGTCTAATGAAATAGTACGCAAAAACCGATAAGTTCACTAATGTGAATCCCATCAACGCGCCGAAGCTGATAAAGGAATAAATGACTTCAAGTTCGCCAACGACTGCGGTTAAGGAGAAAGCGCCAATTAATAAAATGTTAAAAACAGGGGTTTTTAATCTCGGATGAATATATCCGAAGAAACGCTTCGGTAACGACTCATCTCTACCCATTGCATATAATAGCCTTGCTGCACTTGCATGTGACGATAAGGAAGAAGAGATAACAGCGACCATTGTGCCAGCTAAAAAGAACGAGTGGAGAAAGGCGCCGCCCACAAATTCCGCAATTTCAAGTGAGGCCGCATCGGGATGCTTGAACTGCTGAAAATTTGGAAATACTTGCTGCAAAAAATAAGACGTCAAGGTAAACAGTACGCCTCCAATGGCGACGGTTAAAAAGATGGCAAGTGGGATCGTCTTTTTTGGCTTAATGGTTTCCTCAGAAAGGGTCGAAATCGCATCAAATCCTAGAAACGAAAAACATAAAATGGTTGCTCCTGAAAAAATAAGCGCTGGATCTAAGCTCGCCGAATAAAAAGGCCGGGCGGACAATAATTCTCCGCTGCCTGCATTTTGCGTGAGCCCATACATAATAAACCCAACAAAAGTGACGGCGACAATGACCTGAAAGGTCACAAATAGTGCCGTGATGTTGGCTGTAAGCCGGATACCGATTACATTGACAGTCGTTATGGCGATAGCAAGTATGATGATCCAAATGTAATGAGGTACATCAGGAAAGGCTGCGGTTAAATAAGCACTTCCAATCGCAAAATTCACCATAGGCAAAAATAAATAATCCAGTAAAAGTGTCCAGCCTACAAGAAAGCCAACATGAGGATGTATACTTTTTTGCGCGTATGTATAAGCAGATCCTGCTTTTGGAAAAGCCTTCACCATATTCCCATAGCTAAGCGCTGTCAATAGTAATGCAAGTAACGTAAATATATAAGCTGTAGCGACGTGTCCTTTCGTCAGTTGAGCCACAATGCCGTATGAATCAAATACGACAAGTGGATCCATATAAGCAAGCCCGATCACAACAAGTGGAAAGACAGTCAGGCTGCGTTTTAGTCTTGGCTCTTCAGTCAATTTGCCTATCAGCTCCTCTAAAAAAATGAATAAATAATGCTCATTTTAAAAAGAATGCTACCAAGTGTCAATGCTATTTGAGTAAATCTTTTTTCTAAAGTGTGCTCTCTTTGCACGCCGGACGTTTTGGTATATGATGATACATAGAATAAGTCGTGATTTGACGGACAAGAAAGGTGAAGAAAAATGAAGGAAGAACTGAATACAAATCAAGAACAGGAACGGATGGAGCTGGATGAAGAAAGTCTATTTCTTGTCTCCCAAACCTTTAAAGCTTTATCTGATCCGACACGTATTCGAATTCTGCACCTGCTGTCTCAAGGTGAACACTCGGTAAATGATATAGCAGAAACACTGAATCTCATGCAATCAACCGTTTCTCATCAGCTGCGCTTTTTAAAAAACCTTCGTCTCGTGAAATCTAGACGAGCAGGGACTTCGATTTTCTACAGTCCTGAAGACCAGCATGTGATGGAAGTGCTTGAACAGATGATTCACCATGCACAGCACGATTGATAAAAAACCTTCCTACTTTCATATAGGAAGGTTTTTATGCATGATGCACATGAGTTGATCTTTTATTTGCTTTCATCATGTGATAAGAAAAAACAATATAGTAAGCAGCTAGCAGAAAAAAGCTGAGCATGGTCAAGGCATCATCACTCACTATATGCTGATACAATTCAATGACATCGATCTTTGTCATTGAATGTTTTGTCAGTTCAACCAATTTAAAGGCAAATCTAGATAAAAACAAACATAAAATGAAGCTTTCAATCCATTTACTCGTTTTCATATACAGCCGGCCATTTTCTTCTTTCATGCGAATCGTCTGATAGGCATGAACAGCGAGGCTGCTTCCAAAAAGCATACCAATAGCGGCATAGATGATGATACTATGATTTTGCCATCCTTCTGATAGGAGAATAAGGGCAGAAAGTCCAAAGAGATACATTCTCATCAAAAGCCTGATAGGGCGTACAAGCTGATAGCGTCTCATTCGATTCATTCGAATGATCATGCAGATCAATATGATGAGCCCAATCATGAACAACTGCCACACGTTATGTGTCATGATGCAACCTCCTCCTGCACGTGCAGGGATGTAAACGAATGCTGGCTGTTACTTATCTTTACCATTCTTTCTTTTTTTATCAAATCAAAACCTACATTTATGAAAAAGAGGAAAAGTCATGAAAATTGATCGCATTTTGTCTATTGTGATGCTGCTCATTAGCAAGAAGCAAGTTCAAGCGAAAGAGCTCGCTGAACTTCATGAAGTGAGCGTGAGAACCATTTATCGTGATATTGATACCATCAATCAAGCCGGGATTCCTGTTGTGACAACGCAAGGAGCAGGAGGGGGCATTTCACTTGTTGAGGACTATCGTTTAGAGAAAAAATTATTTACTGATGATGACATCGAGGTCATTTTAACAGCCCTCGAAAGCATGACGAGTGCGTACTCCTTTAAAGAAAGCGAACATGTACTGAAAAAAATCAAATCGCTTATTCCCACGCATACGGATGAAAGCGAAAAGCAGCACCATATCTTCATTGATTTAAGCTCCTGGGGAAAAGACAGCCAGGCAGAGAAGAAGCTCCAGCTCATTCATACAGCTGCGGCAGCGCACCAATACATTCAGTTTACTTACCGCAATGCGAAAGGTGAAACACTTCCACGCAAAGTGGAGCCTTATACACTCGTTTTAAAAGGGAGACATTGGTATTTGTATGCGTTCTGTTGTGTGAAAAAAGCTTTTCGTCTGTTCAAGCTGACTAGAATGACGGGTCTTGTCACCATTTCAGGGTATTTTCAACCGAAAAGAATCAAAAACGAAGAAAAGCCTTGGAATGATTCATGGCAAGAACAACCGTCGGTCAGCTCTGTCACGCTCAGGTTAACGGAAGCATCAGTGGGGAAAGTGAAGGAATGGGTAGATGAGAACGAATTGAATGTTTGTTCAGACGGCACTTACCTTGCCACCATTACCGTACCTCTTGATGATTGGTTAAATAGTTTCCTATTCCATCTAGGTCCAGATGTTGACATTCTTTCCCCGAAGCATGTCAAAGAAGCGTTTGACATTCAGTTGAAACAATTTCTCAAACGAATAGAAACTTGACACAATGTTGTCAGGTTTCTTTTTATATGATAGAAAAAAAGGAGATGAGGATGTATGTACGATATCGTGACATTAGAGAAACAATGGATGAAAGGATTGTCTGTTCGAACAACAAACGAAATGGAGCAAACAAAAGAGCGGAAGATTGCTCCACTCTGGCAACAATTTTTTGCGCAGCAGCTTCACGGAGGGCAAGCGCCCGTCATAGGATTATATTCAGATTATGAAAAAGATGAGCATGGCTCTTATTTATTTACTGCTGGGCAATTCGTGGATCAGCAGTTAGAACATATCATAGAGATTCCTGCATCCACCTACGCAAAATTCCGAACGAGAAAGGGACCAATTGAGGAGGTTGTGTTGGAGACATGGCAGCAGATTTGGGCGTGGGATGAGCGACATTACCGCACATATACAGGCGACTTTGAATGGTATGATGAAAGATCTATAGATCCAAAAGAAGCGCAAATTGATATTTATATTGCGGTTGATGAAGAAATGCTCGCTAAAACTAATAGCATTAGTTAATATAAAACTAACAACATTAGTTTTAGGAGGACATATGATGAGATTGACAACTTTTGATCGCCTGCACCAGCTCACATTGATGCCGCGTCTATTTCCGGTAAATTGCTATGTATTTGAGGAAGAGAATGGACTGATATTAATTGATGCTGCTTTAAAAATGGCAGCAAGCTCGATCATTGAATTTGCGCACAAAAAAGACAAGCCAATCGATAAGATTATTCTCACTCATAGTCATATGGATCATATCGGTGCACTAGATGAAGTGAAAAAGGCTTTTCCAGAGGCAGTCGTTTATTTATCAAAACGCGATGCCCTCCTTTTTGAAGGTGATTTTTCCTTGCTTCCTGGTGAACCTCAGCAAAAAATTAAAGGCAGTTTTTCAAAAGACATTCACACAAAACCAGATGTGCTTGTCGAAGAAGGGGACGAGATTGGGTCACTTAAAGTCATCGCAACACCAGGACATACACCTGGAAGCATTTCTTTATACGATGAAAGGTCAGGGGTTGTCATTGCAGGAGATGCACTTGTGACAAAAGGCGGTTTATTCGTAACGGGTGAGTTTCGCTTGACCTTCCCGTTCCCGGCTTTTGCCACTTGGGATGCAGAAACAGCACTCAAAAGTGCCGAAAAATTGCTGGCACTTCCCTTATCTTGTCTTGCAGTAGGACATGGTGATCTTATCATGGAACCTCATGCAAAGCTTCAAGCTGCCATTACAAAAAGGCAACATCAGTTAAAGAAAGGGAGGCAGTAAATCGTGTCTCCAAGAATGGGTATCACGCAAGAAAAAATCATCGATACAGCTGCTGAATTTGTTGATGAAGAGGGATTTTCCGCTTTGACAATTGCTACATTGTCTAAAAAGCTGAACATCAGACCACCTTCTCTTTATAATCATGTATCTGGTCTTCATGAGATTCAGGCGGCACTCGCAGAAAAAGGGCTGTCCATGCTACGTGAAGAAGGTATACATGTAACAGAGGAATTGGATAAAGAAGAAGCTGTGTTAGCCTTTGCCAAACAGTATGTTCAATTTGTCCGGGAACATCCAGGTCTTTATGAAGCCGCCTTTTCACAGATGAATGAAAAAGAAGTGAGTGTTGCTGCCGAGCGCCTTACTGAGTTTGTCCAATCCATCATGTCACGATTTGGTGTAAAAGAAGATGAAATGACGCATGTAGTAAGAGGACTCAGAAGCTTACTGCACGGCTTTGGAGACATTTCAAATAAAAAGGGATTTCAACGAAAAGAACAGCTTGAAGATAGTGTGAGTTATGCGGTCCGTCTTTATATCGCAGGCGTACAGCAAAAAAAAGATCTGTCTCATTGACAGGTCTTTTTTATGTAGTGAACCGATATCATGAAGGGGACGGCAATGTGGAGACCAAATTCCTTTGACAGAAAACCAATAAAGATTTGACAGTTTTGTGAAACATGGTATGCTTGTTATGTGAAATAATTCACATAGAGGAGTAGAGGCAGATGAAAAGAAAGCCTGTTTATGTGGAAACAACCATTCATGCACCGATAGAGAAAGTATGGGAATATACGCAAAATCCAAAGCTTCATGAACAATGGGATTTGCGCTTTTCAACCATTTCATTAAATGAACCTCAAAATGAACAGCCCCAATCCTTTTTGTATGAAAAGCATCTTGGGTTTGGTTTAAGTGTCACAGGGACAGGAGCTTATCGAACAAGAATGATGGATGAACGGAATGAGAGGGCATCCTCACTTCATTTCAAATCGTCACACCCATTGTCTTTTATCAAAGAAGGCAGTGGCTACTGGAAGTATATGAAAACAAGCGACCACATTGTGTTTCAAACTCAATTTGATTACAAAACGAAAGAAGGAAAAGGATGGACATGGGCAGACCGGATTCTTTTTCGCCCAATGATCGGGTTTATGACAGCCTTTAGTTTTGGTGCATTAAAGACGTGGCTTGAAAAGGGAACGCACCCTCGGTTATTACTAGAGAGAACACTTGCTCATTACGGGATTTGTTTGCTGTTTGCCATCGTCTGGCTATGCCAAGCGGTCATTCCTTTTTCACATTCGGCTTTTGATCATAGCACGAGTTTTCGATTGTTTTATGCGCTTTTAGGCGTATTATGGCTAATTCCCAAGCTATCAAAGAAATATCTCTACATTTTACAAAGTTTGTTTCTTCTCATTATGCTTTGTATAGGCATCCTATCCCCGCAAACGACGCTTCATGAGCCGCTTGTGATGAGTGCATTTTTCATTTTGTCGATTGCAGGTATGATCAACCTAAAAGATTGTGTAGATGTATTTTCTATCAAACGAAAAAGGGGAGGTAGACATGGTCGTTCATCGTCATCAAGTAAAGGATTACGATAAACTGCATCCAAAACTAAAAGAGAGATACAACTGCGCGTTTACTGCCGAAGGTACTATGGAGGAAATAGGCGGCGGGTCAAGACTCATTCGATTGATCTTCAGAATGGGTCCACTGTTTCGTTGTTTTTTCCCCGAGAGAGGGAAAAACATTCCTTTCCAAATTGTCAACGAGCCCTTTGTGACAAATAAGGGGGAGGAAGGGATGCACTGGTATCGAACGTTTTATTTCCCAAAGAAGGAGCGGCACTTTGATGCTGATATGATCATTGATCAGAAGAGTCATACAGTACTAGACTACTTTGGAAAGCCTAGACTTCTTGTGTCAGAGCTTCATTTTACAGTAACAAAGCATGGTTTCTTGCACATCCAATCCGGCCGGCAGAAGTTTTTGATGTTCGGCAAGGAATGGCCGCTGCCTTCATGGCTTTATGGTGTGTCAGCTGTAACGGAAGGCTACGATGAGCATGCAGGTGAATATACCATTGATGTCCACGTGAAAAATCGACTGTTTGGTACTCTTTTTACATATAAAGGCCGTTTTACAGAAAGGGTGTCTCATGATGAATAAGTGGCATTTGATATCCAGTCTGATCTTCATGTCTTGTTTTATCGCCACCCGTTTAATGACAGGCCGGGTAGCAGAATTTTTTGTTCTCATGGCAATTCTATTTTTTCTTCCCGCTGCCTTACACTTTTTTGAGAAAGAAGGGAAGAAACACAAGCCAGAGAGGCTGATCGGCTTTTTAATGAAAGCCTTTCCACTAGCAGCTCTTTGTGCAACCGCTGCTTTTATCTATCATTCTGCTTGGTTTGCATCGGGATGGCTTTTATATACAATGTTATTGGCGTTATTTGGCTTTTGTCGTTTGCTGAAAAGAGGAATCTTTCCGCTTCATGAGCTGATGATTGATGGCGCATGGATGTATCTCGCTTTAGGCGGTCTGTGGTTTTGGCTGTACACAGCAGATATACAGGTGATGACATTTTCGCCGATCATTGTTCTTTTGACCGCTATTCATTTTCATTACTCTGCTTTTTTTATCCCGCTTTTTTATGGATTATTAGGAAGGCAGCAAGCAAAAGAGACAGCTTTATACAAAGCGGCGGGCTGGGTGATTTTGCTGTCGCCTGTGATGATTGCTGTGGGGATTAGCTTTTCCCGTCTATTTGATACGTTCAGCGTCATTCTTTATGTGATGGCCCTCTACATATATGGCATCCTTTGTATGAAAACAAGATTTCGGTCGACTTTGGCAAAAGGACTTGTTGTGTTTTCTAGCTTAGTTTTAATGGGGACGATCGTGTTATCACTTCTTTATTCCGCTGGTATGCTGATGCGTGTGACCTACATCAGCATTGATCAGATGATTTGGTTTCATGGCAGTATCAATGCTTTTTTTGTGATTTTGCCGGGTTTGATTGGCTGGCTGATTGAAGGGCCGAAGGATCAATTAAAGCAGAAGAACTTTCCGATTTCGAAAGTGCATGGCCGGTTTCAAATGATCTCTTTTCAAGAGGAAAGCGTGCATAACCCTGAGAAGCTGGGTTTAGTCGATTCGCTTGATGAATTAAATGGAACGACGTTTTCAGCTGATAGGGTCTCACCTGTGATTCGCAGATTTTATGAAGACCCTATGGCTTTTACATTAAAAGCAGCCGTCAGCTTTCATTGGTGGGTAAGGCCGTTCGTCTTTTTACTTCAGCTACTGTTTAAGAAAATAGGTCAGCTATATTTGGGGTTATCTCGTCATCCATATGAGATGAAGGGACGTCTGACTAGATTTCAACATCCGAAGGAAGAAAGGGAAAATGTTCGGGCTTGGATACGTCACAATGTAAAAGGAGAGCAAGTCTTTTTTGCACTTTATGCTCTTCATTACGATGCAGCTGCGGGTTATATGAATATTGCGCTGCCACTTCCGTATTCTCAGCTGACAGCTATTTTAAAACCTTTTAATGAGAAAGAAGATTTTCTATTAAAAAGCGCATGTCCAAAAGGCAGTACCGGTGACGAAGGATTGTATTTGCATACGCCTTTTATCACCATGAAACTGCCAATGGAAGAAAGCTTTCATATGAAGCCGGAGACGGATCAAAGTCTCACAGCGGTACATCAAATGAAGCTGTTCAGTATTCCTTTTTTAACGATTCATTATCATATTGACAGTGAAAGTCATCATGTTAGTCAATGATGTCACATGGTTCACCGTGCCGAATGATGTTCACAATCGCTTGCCCATCACTCGGATGATGATCTGCATACTGGACTGGCAGCAGTGCAAAAAATACATAGTAGACTGAGAAATAAGCAAATTGATAGAAAAATTGGTGCTCTGGCAGGAAATCATTGGCGATCATTGTATTCAGTATGAGAACACTGAGCAGGTTGCATAATGAACCGCCTAAGTAGACAAGAATGTGCGACAATCGGTTATTTTTCCTCATTTCTTCATAGTGGCAAAATGCATCTAGAAAATAGATTCGTCTAATTTCAACGACGCCTACTTTCAACACTTTTTTCCCTCTGCCAAGCGCAAAGGATACCTTTGCTCCAAACATCCACGCGACCACAATATGGCCAAGCTGATGAAGGATGGCAACAATAGGAAGAATGACAAAAAACGACCAGCAAAACGTCCACATATCCGATAATGTAAACAAGTGTGAACCCTCCCCAATATATTTGGGAGGAAGCAGTAGGATTATTTGCCATTTTACTGAATTCATTTTCAGGATGCAAACATTTAATACATGACAATAAATTTATTATGTAAACTATAAAGGCGATTTTAACGCTGTATAGGCTTTTTGAACCTCCTCTATGACAAAATGAATGTGCTACAATGGATAATCAATAGATGACGTTACCTTTTATGAAGGGGAGAGAGTCAGATGGCAGATATTGAACAGTTTTTGGCGTTAGATATTCGCGTTGGGACGATCATAGAAGCAGAATTTTTTGCAGAGGCAAGAGTGCCTGCGTTGAAGCTCAAGATTGATTTTGGTGAAGAAATTGGTGGTGTAAAGCAATCTAGTGCTCAGCTGACAAAGCGTTATACTGCGGAGAATCTTATCGGCAAACAAATCGTAGCGGTCGTTAATTTCCCGCCAAGAAGAATTGCAGGGTTCAAATCAGAAGTGCTTGTCTTAGGAGGCATGCCGTCAAAAGAAGACGTGGTGTTGTTAGCGACAGATGAACCGGTTGAGAATGGAACAAAAATAGGGTAAGAAAAAAGACATCTTCCTAAGAAGATGTCTTTTGCGTATTGAGGCGGAATAACCACACGCCACATTCGTGTGTGTCTCAAAGAGACATGTTACCCGACTTACACAATTCAGCTCATCGCTTGATTAATATAGCATGGGATGAGCTTGAATGCAACCTTTAAATGAATTCTTTCAGATTTTCTTATCATTTAACAAGACGAATGACAAGAAATCAATTATTTGGATTATTTTTTCAAAATATATTGAAAAGTCAGATCAGATTTTATAAAATGAATTCATCTTAGTTTGTTTGGTCAATAAACTAAGATGAATTTCAAGTATTGATCCCTATATTGAAGGAGATGATTCTGTCATTCGACTGTTTTGCTGCGCATTTGGGCTAAGCTGAAAGGAAGAGATGTTCAGCTACATTTTTATAACAAATTGAAAGCGCTTTATATTTCCTGTATTGATTGCTGCTGCCCTCCATCATCTGTTCGTTAGAAGAGGTTAAGTGAAGAAGGGAGAAAGCTCATGGTTAGTGAGAATTTAAAGAAGATTCGTATGTCTGAAAAAGTGGGATATGCTTCAGGGGATTTCGCATGTAATTTGATTTATGCAACTGTCTCTACGTATCTATTATTTTTCTATACAGATGTGTACGGTTTATCAGCGGCAGCAGCAGGGACGATGTTTTTGGTTGTTCGCGCCATCGATGCGCTTGCAGATCCATTTATTGGTGCAATGGTGGACCGGACGAACAGCCGTTTTGGCAGGTTCAGACCTTATTTGTTATTCGGTGCGTTTCCTTTTGTCGTACTTGCCATTCTTTGCTTTACAACACCTGATTTTTCCGAAATGGGTAAACTCATTTATGCCTACATCACGTATGTTGGTTTATCGCTTACATACACATTCATCAACGTTCCTTATGGTGCTTTAACTTCTGCAATGACAAGAAATAACCAAGAAGTTGTCAGTATTACGTCCGTTCGTATGGTGTTTGCCAATCTAGGCGGTCTAGTTGTGGCTTTTTTTGTACCTTTTCTTGCGACCTTTTTAAGTGATACGACAGGAAATACAGCACTTGGCTGGCAGATGACGATGGCTTTTCTCGGCGTTCTTGGCGGCGCATTACTGATTTTCTGTTTTAAAAGCACGAATGAACGTGTCACGCTTCAAAAGCCAGAGGAAAAGATTAAATTCAGTGATATCTTTGTCCAGTTACGAGTGAATCGCCCGCTTGTTGTATTAAGCATTTTCTTTATTATTATTTTTGGTGTGAACTCGATCAGCAACTCTGTTGGGATCTATTATGTGACGTATAACCTTGGCAGAGAAGATTTAGTGAAATGGTACGGACTCATTGGCAGTCTGCCAGCTTTAATGGTGCTGCCGTTTATTCCGAAGCTGCACAAGCTGTTAGGAAAGAAAAAGCTGCTGAATTATTCTTTATCGCTGAATATCGTAGGTCTCCTTGCTTTACTTGTGATACCGCCGAGTCAAATCACTTTAATACTGATTTTCAGGCTCGTTGCTGCTGCTGGGAGTATTACAGCCGGTGCTTACATGTGGGCACTCATTCCTGAGACTGTTGAATATGGCGAATATAAAACTGGAAAAAGGATGGGCGGACTGATCTACGCAGTCATTGGATTTTTCTTTAAATTTGGAATGGCATTAGGTGGAATTGTTCCGGGGCTTGTACTCGATCGATTTGGCTATGTTGCAAACCAAATACAGACGCCAGAAGCATTGCTTGGCATTTTAATCACGGTAACAGTGATTCCTGTATGCTTACTGATTTTAGCGATGATTGATATTAATTTTTATAACCTAGATGAAGAAGAGCACCAAAAAGTCGTGAGGGAGCTTGAGAATAGGGATCAAGTATATATCGATCATATGGACGATTTTAAAATGTAGGTCGTGAAAGAGGAGGAAGTTGAATGAAAATTACCAATCCAGTACTCAAAGGATTTAACCCAGATCCAAGTATTTGCCGTGTAGGAGAAGATTATTACATGGCGGTCTCTACATTTGAATGGTTTCCAGGGGTGCAAATTTATCATTCGAAGGATCTCGTCCATTGGCGGCTTGCTGCGCGTCCTTTGCAAAAAACGTCGCAGCTGGACATGAAAGGGAATCCTGATTCTGGCGGAGTATGGGCACCGTGCCTAAGCTATGCAGATGGTCAGTTTTGGCTCATTTATTCAGATATTAAAGTAGTGGATGGTCCTTTTAAAGATGGTCATAATTATTTGGTTACGGCAAGTGAAGTTGACGGTGATTGGAGTGAACCGGTTAAGCTTAATAGCTCTGGCTTTGATCCCTCTTTATTTCATGACCAAAGCGGGAAGAAATACGTCTTAAATATGCTGTGGGATCATAGGGAAAAGCACCATTCCTTTGCGGGTATTGCTCTGCAGGAATATAGCGTGACGGAAAAGAAACTCATTGGTGAGCGGAAGGTCATTTTTAAAGGCACACCGATTAAATTGACAGAAGCACCGCATCTTTATCACATCGGTGATTACTATTATTTATTAACAGCAGAAGGAGGCACCAGGTACGAGCATGCGGCAACAATTGCCCGTTCCCCGCAGATTGAAGGGCCTTATGAGGTTCATCCTGATAACCCAATTTTAAGTGCTTTTCACACGCCTGAACATCCGCTTCAAAAATGTGGGCATGCTTCCATTGTTCAAACGCATACAAATGAATGGTATCTCGCCCATCTGACTGGCCGCCCTATTCAATCAAGCAAGGAATCTATTTTTCAACAGAGAGGGTGGTGTCCTTTAGGAAGAGAAACAGCGATTCAAAAGCTTGAATGGAAGGATGGCTGGCCGTATGTTGTGGGCGGAAAAGAAGGAACGCTGGAGGTTGAAGCGCCAGCGATCAACGAAAAGGTTTTTGCTCCTACCTACCATACAGTCGATGAGTTTAAAGAATCAACGTTAAATAGACACTTCCAAACATTAAGAATTCCTTTTACTGAACAGATCGGTTCATTAACGGAAAAACCTCAGCATTTAAGGTTATACGGTCAGGAATCTCTAACATCTAAGTTTACTCAAGCTTTCGTTGCAAGGCGCTGGCAAAGCTTTTATTTTGAAGCAGAGACAGCTGTGTTGTTCTTTCCAGAGAATTTTCAGCAAGCCGCTGGTCTTGTGAATTATTACAATACGGAAAATTGGACAGCGCTTCAGGTGACATATGACGAAGAACTTGGCCGCATTCTTGAATTATCTGCCTGTCAAAACCTTTCCTTTTCTCAGCCATTGACACAAAAAATCGTCATTCCAGAGGAGGTCACCTATGTGTATTTAAAAGTGACCGTTCAGAAAGAAACATATACCTATTCTTATTCTTTTGATCAAAAAGACTGGAAGGGAATTGATGTGATATTTGAATCTAGCCATCTATCTGATGACTTCATTCGAGGAGGAGGATTTTTTACAGGGGCATTTGTCGGCATGCAGTGCCAGGATACAAGTGGTGAGCGTCTTCCTGCTGATTTCAACTATTTCCGTTATGAGGAAACAGATAAATAAAAAAGACAACACGGTAAGAGCTGTCTTTTTTATCTATGAATCTGTCACGGTGAGAGGGTGGCATCTTGCAGAAAAGCTTCAATGACGAGAGATGTCATCCCTAATACCGGTGCGTTGTGTCCTAATGACGAAGGAAGCAGCTCGACATGTGAACTGAATAGAGTGTCTATCCTTGAGGATACCTCCTCTTGAATCACACGTAGAACCGTCGGCTGCGCTTCAATCACTTTGTTTCGTAAAATAATCGCTTGCGGGTTAAAGGTATGCAGGACGTTTGTGAGGCCGACTCCAAGATAAAAACCAAAGTTGCGCAAGGCATTGAGCGTTTTCATGTCATTTAACATTGCCAGCTGTTCCACATCTTGGTGAGAGATGGGCTGATCATTTGTTTGAAGGGACTGAAACAAGGCTTTCTCAGATGCATACAGCTCCCAACATCCACGGTTTCCGCAGCTGCAAGTTGGTCCATTAAAGTCGATGGTCATATGTCCCATTTCACCAGAAAAGCCGTATGCACCTCTGTATAAATGATGATTGATAATGATCCCGATTCCAATGCCAGTGCCGATGCTGGCATAGATCAAATGATCATAATGTTTAGCGGCACCAAAGATTTTTTCACCATATGCACCAGCATTTGCTTCATTTTCAATGAATACGGGTACTTGGAATGCGTCTTGGAGCGTTGTTTTTAGGTCAACATTTTTCCATTTAGAATGCGGCGTAAACACGATTTGTTGATCGGCATCCACTAGCCCGGGTATACATAGGCCAATACCTATGAGCCCATATGGGGAAGAGGGGATTTGTGCCATCAACTGCTGTATTAATTCAGTTAATATGCGTATGGTCACATCAGGAGCGCTTGATGGGAGCCTGATCTGCTCTTCTTGAAGGATGGACCCTTCAAGGTCGGTTAAAATGCCATTGACATAATCAACGCCGACATCAATCCCGATGGAGCAGCCAGCACGTTTATTAAACATCAGTAAAACCGGTCTTCTCCCGCCGCTAGACTCACCTTGGCCGATCTCATAGACGAGTTGCTCTTTCATTAATGTACTCACTTGAGAGGAAACAGTCGATTTATTTAACCCAGTGCGTTCAGATAATTTGGCTCTAGAAATTGGCGCATGCTGGAGAATTTCTTTTAATAATAGCTTTTGATTTATTTTTTTCACAAAGTTCTGATCAGCGATATCCATGTTATCCACTCCATTTGTTTCGTCTTTAGATTAAGTGAAGAAAAAAGCTGTTTTTCTTCGCCTGTAATCTGTAAGAAGGATGATTTTAACTTTATTATAACGAAAATATTTCTAAAAAACTAAAAAATGTGGAAAATTCGAAGTGAATTGATCATCAATTGAACATTAGTTTGTTGAATCAACTTACAAAGATATTCATAGGAGGAATAAAAGATGGCCAACTCAAATATGAAAACGTTACACAGCTTAGAAGGAATCGGAAAAATACAATTTGAAGGAAAACAATCAAAAAACCCACTCGCTTTTAAACACTATGATCCAAGCGAAGTGATTGGCGGAAAAACTATGAAAGATCATTTGCGTTTCTCAGTCGCTTATTGGCATACATTGACTGCTGATGGAACAGACATGTTTGGAACTGGTACGATGCAGAGGGCCTGGGACTCCTATAGTGGGATGGATTTAGCAAAAGCTAGATTGGAAATAGCCTTTCAACTGTTTGATCTATTGGATGTTCCGTATTTTTCCTTCCATGACCGTGACATTGCACCGGAGGGAGATACGCTTCAAGAGACCAATCAGCAATTAGACATCATTTTAGAAAGAATGAAAGAATACATGCGGGATAGCGGAGTCAAGCTGCTGTGGAATACGGCCAATATGTTCAAGCATCCTAGGTTTGTACACGGCGCAGCGACATCTTGTCATGCAGATGTCTTTGCTTATGCAGCCGCACAGGTGAAAAAAGGCATCGAAACAGCTAAAGAACTTGGCGCAGAAAATTACGTTTTCTGGGGAGGACGAGAAGGATACGATACTCTGCTGAATACTGATATGAAAAGAGAGCTTGACCACATGGCGTCATTCTTGCATATGGCTGTTGATTATGCAAAGGAGATTGGATACACTGGCCAATTTTTAATTGAGCCTAAGCCAAAGGAGCCAACCACTCATCAATACGATGCAGATGCAGCGACATCTATTGCCTTTTTAAAGCAATATGGACTAGATTCACATTTTAAATTGAATATCGAGGCCAATCATGCGACGCTTGCTGGTCATACGTTTGAGCATGAATTACGCGTCTCAAGAATACATGGATTGCTCGGTTCTGTAGATGCGAACCAAGGAAATACGCTGCTTGGCTGGGACACGGATGAATTTCCAACCGATTTATATGCCACAACTCTTGCCATGTATGAAATTTTGCAAAATGGCGGACTAGGAACTGGCGGTCTCAATTTTGATGCAAAAGTGAGAAGAGCTTCTTTTGAGCTTGAAGATATTTTGTATGCCCATATTGCGGGTATGGATGCATTCGCAAAAGGACTGAGGGTCGCTCATAGACTCATAGAAGATCGTGTGTTTGAAGATGTGATCAAGCACCGGTATCGCAGTTTTTCTGAAGGGATTGGCCGTGACATTTCAGAAGGAAAGGCAAACTTTCATACATTAGAAGAGTATGCGCTCAAACACCCTTTAATCAGAAACGAATCGGGAAGAGAGGAACAGTTGAAAGCCCGGTTAAATCAATACTTGTTAGAAGATTGATTGAAGAAGCGGACCTGTTTTGAAGGAGTGAAGACATGAAGTATGTGATGGGAATTGATCTTGGAACGAGCGGAGTCAAAGCCATATTAGTCGATGAGAATGGAAAGGTGTGCGGCGAGGCCACTAAGCCTTACCGCCTCATTCAAGATAAACCTGGATATTGTGAACAGAACCCAGAGGATTGGGTTGAGCAGACAGTGGCTGCGATGAAAGAACTGATGGCAAGACAGCCTGTTCTTTCAAAGAAAGTAGAGGGCATCAGCTTTTCTGGACAGATGCATGGTCTGGTTCTTTTAAATGAATCCCGCGAGGTGCTCCGCCCTGCAATTTTATGGAATGATACACGAACGACTGCGCAATGTACACGCATCACAAAAAAGCTGGGGAAACAGCTGCAAAAGATCACGAAAAATCAGGCGTTAGAAGGATTTACACTGCCAAAATTATTATGGGTAAAGGAACATGAACCAGAAATTGATCAACAAATCGACATGTTTTTACTCCCAAAAGATTATGTCAGATTTCGTTTAACAGGGACTGTTCATATCGATTATTCTGATGCGGCTGGCACATTGCTGTTAAATATTGGAGAGCAAGCGTGGAGTGAAGAAATTTGTCAGGCATTTAATATTCCTCCTCATATTTGTCCGCCGCTTGTCTCATCAGAGGAAGAGGTCGGTACACTTTTGCCGCACATTGCACGTGAGACGGGGATCGAAGAGGGGGCAAAAGTCTTTGCTGGCGGGGCAGACAATGCTTGCGGAGCAATTGGTGCTGGTATTTTATCCTCTGGCCGCACGTTATGCAGCATTGGTACATCTGGCGTCATTCTCTCTTACGAAGAGGATCATGAAAGAGAGCTTAAAGGAAACTTGCATTTGTTCCATCATGCAAAAAAAGACGCTTTCTACACAATGGGTGTCACCCTTTCAGCAGGATATAGCCTTAATTGGGTAAAACATTTACTGGCTCCAGAGGAATCGTTCCAATCACTTTTAGAGGGTGCAGTTGATGTCGCGCCAGGAGCGAATGGATTGCTCTTCACGCCATATTTAGTAGGGGAGAGAACACCTCATGCGGATTCTACCATTCGTGGAAGCTTGATTGGTTTAGACAGCCGACATGAAAGGGCGCATGTCGTCAGGGCTGTGCTAGAAGGGATTACCTTCTCGTTAAATGAATCTATTGCCTTATTCCGGCAAGCAGGAAAACACATAGATTCTATTGTCTCCATTGGGGGCGGTGCAAGAAGCCGGACATGGCTTCAAATGCAAGCAGACATTTTTCAGGCTGAGGTCATCCAGTTAGACAATGAACAAGGGCCTGCTTTAGGTGCAGCTATGCTGGCCGCCGTTGGTTGCGGCTGGTATCCATCGCTTGAGACATGTGCAGATCAGTTTATTCATCAAGCTGCTGTCTATGAGCCAGAGCAGCAACATGCAAGTATATATGCTGATCTATTTCATCTGTATCAAAAGATCTATACACAAACAAGAGACATCCATGCCGGGTTAGAACAATACCGTTCCGTCTAGCAGAGATTGGTGATATGAAAGGAGGTGATGAGCTCGCTTCATCTTAGAGAAGGCAGAACAATTTTAATGAAAAAGGAGAGGGATGGAAAATGAATTTGAAAAGATTGAGGCTGTTGTTTGTGATGTGTATTGGGTTTGTGTTGACACTGACTGCTGTACCAGCTTATGCGAAAACGATTTATAATAATGAAGTAGGTACACATAGCGGGTATGATTACGAATTATGGAAGGATCATGGAAACACCTCGATGACACTTAATAACGGCGGGGCATTTAGTGCAGGCTGGAACAATATTAATAATGCTTTATTTAGAAAAGGAAAGAAGTTTGATTCCACTAAAACTCATCATCAGCTTGGCAACATCTCTATCAATTACAACGCAAACTTTAACCCAGGTGGGAATTCCTACTTATGTGTCTATGGCTGGACACAATCTCCACTAGCAGAATACTACATTGTTGATTCATGGGGCACCTATCGCCCAACAGGAACGTATAAAGGATCATTTTATGCAGATGGGGGCACGTATGACATTTATGAGTCGACCCGTGTCAATCAGCCTTCCATTATTGGAATTGCGACCTTCAAGCAATATTGGAGTGTACGTCAATCGAAACGTACGAGTGGAACGGTATCTGTCAGTGCACATTTCAAAAAATGGGAAAGCTTAGGGATGCCAATGGGCAAAATGTATGAAACGGCATTTACTGTAGAAGGCTATCAAAGCAACGGAAGTGCGAATGTAATGACCAACCAGTTGTTTATTGGTCAATAGAAAGCATTAAAAAGCCAGCAGTTTTTGCTGGCTTTTCTTCTGTCTATGATCATTTTTCAACTTCCACTCTACCAGAAAAGAACGTCGCACCGCCGCCCATATCTGCTAGCCGATCAGGTGTTAGTCCGTTGACTAGCTGTTTTTTGCCTTTTTGATCTGCCCATAATCCTTGACTGACCACAACACCAGGTAATACATTGTGACCGACTGACACGACAAGCTCACATTCTCCGCGGTCATTCAGCACACGCACCATGTCACCATCTTCAATCTCTCTTGCCTTTGCATCAACTTCATTCATGTGAAGCTTAGGAAACTTCTCGAGCTTTTGATGCTTTTCATGAAGTGAGAAGGTCGAGTTAAGGAAATTATGATTCGGTCCCGGTATAAAGGTAAGCGGATATTCGCTTTCCTGATAAAGGGGCACGTAGGTTGGTAGTGCTGGATATCCGTCTTTTTTCATTTGTTCAGAATAAAGCTCAATTTTGCCGCTCGGGGTAGAGAGCTTTAAGTCTTGGAAAGGTCCTCGTTTTGCTTTGATCCATTTCTTTTCTTTTAATGCCTCGTATGAAATGTCCTCATAATGCGGATTTTCTGGATGATGAAGGGCTTGTTCCATGAGTTCCGCATCTGTCTCGCGGAAGGCTTCATCTTCAAAGCCCATCGCATGGGCTAACAAGCGGAACACTTCCGTATTGGATTTGCTTTCTCCATAGCGTTCAATCACTGGCTCTTGAATTTGAATATAATGGTGCCAGTATGATGTATAGAAATCCTCATTTTCAAAAGCGGATGTGGCCGGCAGGACAATGTCTGCATACTTAGCTGTCTCTGTTAGAAATAGGTCGTGAACGACTGTAAATAAGTCATCTCTCAGCAAACCTTCTCTTACTTTATTTGCTTCAGGAGCGACAACGGCTGGGTTAGACGAGTAAACAAAGAGTGAATCAATGGAAGGCGCTGCATTCGTCAGCACACTACCTAGCTGATTCATATTAAATGATCTTGGCGTGCGTTCCTTTAATAAATCCGGCCGCTGAAGAGCTGTTTCATTATAGCTGAGAAAAGAAGAGTTTGATTTCATCGCACCGCCGCCCTTGTAGAGCCACTGACCAGTTAGGGCAGGGAGGCAGGAAATGGTTCGAATACTCATTCCGCCATTATCATGGTGCTGCAAACCATTGCCAATACGAATAAGAGATGGCGATGTTTCTGCGTACATTCTTGCAAGTGTAAGGATGTCCTCTTTAGAAACCCCCGTGATGCCCTCAACAGTGTCTGGATCATACTGCTTCACATGCTCACGCAGCTCCTTATGACCGGTTGTATAAGTTTCTAAAAAGGCTTCATCTGTTAGTCCTTCTTTAAAAAGAACATGCATGATGCCAAGGGCAAGGGCACTGTCAGTACCAGGTCGAAGCGGAATGAACCAATCTGCCATCCGTCCGGTTTGGTTCTTGTGTACATCAATCACGACAATCTTTGCTCCTTGCTTTCGCGCTTTTTGTGCGAGGGTGATTTGGTGCATATTGGTCGACACGGCATTGATGCCCCAAAAGATGAATAGTTTCGTATGAATGGTCTCTTCTGGATCTGTCCCAATGCTTGCACCCATTGTATATTTATAGCCAGTCGTTCCTGCTGACTGACAGATGGTCCGGTCTAATTGACTTGAACCAAGACGATAGAAAAAGCGGCGGTCCATGCCTTCTGCATTCAGATTGCCCATATTCCCATAAAAGCTGTAAGGCAGAATACTTTCTGGACCTTTTTCTTCAATCAGTTTTGTCCATTTTTGCCGAATGGTTTCAATGGCTTCTTCCCACGTAATCGGAGCAAATTGTCCATCGCCTTTGCGGCCAACACGCTTCAAAGGAGTGGTCAGTCGCTTTTCATCATATAAACGGGCTGTGACATTCCGCACTTTATTACATATGTTGCCTTGGGTGACGGGGTGGTCTGGATCTCTCTGCACTTTTACGATCTTTCCATTTTCTTTATGTATCAAAAGACCGCACTGATCCGGGCAATCTAACGAACAAACTGATTTGAATATTCCGTCTTTCATTGCTGTATAATCGGTCATGAATTTTTGGCTCCTTTTCTGAAATCCGTTATCACTTTATATGGACTTTATTTTAGCATGTTCGGAGGTGGAAGGTAAGAAAGAGATGATGAATTGAAGAAAATGAAAAAAAGCCCCTCAAAAGGGACTTTTAAAAACGGGTGACCTGTACAGGAAATTCTTTTACCCCAAAAACAAATGTGCTTTGAATAGGTTTTAGCTGATCTGCCGCACAGGTGATGTCTTGAAACGTCTGGAGTAAAACCTCAAGGGCAATGTTGCTCTCAAGGCGGGCCAGCGGTGCACCGAGACAAAAATGAATGCCAAAGCCAAAGCTCATATGTGGGTTTGATTTCCGGTCAAGACGGAACGTATCCGGATCGTCAAATTTCTGTTCATCACGATTTGCTGAAGCAACCCAGCTAATGAGATAGTCTCCTTTTTTAATTTTCGAGCCTGCAATCTCAACATCCTCGGCCGCGATTCGCCCAATGGCTTGAACAGGCGGGTAATAGCGTAACGTTTCCTCGGTCAATTGAGGAATAAGAGAAGGATCTTGCCGTACTGCTTCGGCGATATGCGGCTGCTCTGTTAGCAGTCTTACTGCATTTGTAATCAAATTGGTCGTTGTCTCATTACCAGCAACAAGTAATAGAATACAAAAACCAAGTAGTTCATTCTCGGTTAAACGCTCACCGTCGATTTCTGCTTGAATAAGAAGTGAGATCAGGTCATCAGCAGGGGATTCTTTTCGTTTTTGGATCAAGTGAGCAAAATAAGTGGACAGCTCTTCCTCTGCGCGTTTCTGCATATCGACTACTGCTTGAATGGCTTCTTTTGATTCATCCTTTGCACCTGCTACTAGGGCATCAGAATGTTTCTTAATGAACGCTCTATCCTTTACCTCTGCGCCGAGAAGCTCAGCAATAATCATGACAGGCAGGGGAGCTGCTAGATCTTCCGCGATATCAAACGTACGCTGATCCTTGACTTGTTGCAGCAGGTCATGTGTCAGGTCTTTAATGTTATCTTCTAATTGTTTAATCGCTTTTGGCGTGAATGCTTTATTGACGAGTGCTCTCATTTTTGTATGCTTTGGTGGGTCCATCGTTAAAATACTCGTTTTTGTCGTGCTTCTTCCTCGCTGTGATGAGAACACTTTTGGCTGCTTCAGAACAGACTGGATATCCGCATATCGAAAGAGATCCCAGCACTTTCTTGTTTCATCATATCTAATATCACTCTGCGCACGTAGCTCATTGTAAATAGGGAACGGGAAAAGAAGGTCATCGGTCGAACGGATTTCTTTCATTGGAATGACATTGATATAGTTTTCTTTCACTTTCATTATGAACGCTCCTTTTTCACTTAGTTTCCCTTTCACGGTATCACCCGTAAAATATCATTTCAACGGACATGTTTTCTAAAATATGTCAATAGTCTAATCGGAAGATTCAAGCACATTCGTCATATAGGAAAATAGAAATCCATTAGAAATGATAGCGCTTTCTATAAAATAGAATTGAAGTCACCGAAACCAAAAATAAAATGGAGAATTCAGTCGAACGAAAGGGTACTATGATGCAAATGAATATAGTTCTTTAGATCTAAATTGTTGTTTTGCAAAAGCGCAGTCAGTATACATACAGCAAGCGGTTGAACGCGTATTCGGGACTTTTGAAAAGCGCTGGCTCTTTCTTGACACGATTTCTCATCATGTTACGATAACTTACGTGCGAAAAACACGAACAAAAAGCGAACAAGGGAGAGGATCAATATCATTGATCAAAAGAAAGTTGCTTTCATTGGAGCAGGTTCTATGGCGGAAGGAATGATTGCAGGGATTGTACGATCAGGACAAATGCCGCTAGGTCAAATTTACGCAACAAACAGACAAAATCAACTTCGATTGAATGAACTAACGACACGTTACGGAATACAAACAGCCACAATGGATTCTTTTCCTTTTGAAGAAATGGATATGTTGATCCTGGCCATGAAGCCAAAGGATGCTGAAACAGCACTTGAATCGTTAAAACCTCATATTCAGAGAGACCAGCTGATCTTGTCTGTCCTTGCAGGCGTGAAGCAATCGTATATTGAAGATATGCTGCATGAAGGGCAGCCCGTGATGAGGGTCATGCCGAATACGTCAAGTACGATCGGGGCTTCAGCGACCGCTTTATGTGCTGGACGTTATGTGAAAGACGACCATATCAGCATGAGTCAGGCTCTTTTATCTGAAATGGGCGAAGTGTATACCATTCAGGAAGAGCAAATGGATATTTTTACTGGAATTGCCGGAAGCGGACCAGCCTATTTTTATTTCTTAATGGAAAGAATCGAAGAAGCAGGAGAAGAAGCAGGTTTATCTAAGGAATTGTCTCGCCAAATTGGCGCGCAGACACTTCTCGGCGCTGCGAAAATGCTGCAAGAAACAGAGGAAAACCCTTCTACTCTGAGAGAGAAAATTACGTCACCAAATGGAACAACAGCTGCAGGACTGAATGCATTAGATGATTTTGGCGGAGGAGAAGCAATCAAGCAGGCCGTCAAACATGCTACCAATCGATCAAAAGAGATCAGCAAACAGCAAAAACAAAAAGTATCTATATAAATAGAGCTCAGGTACAGGAGTGATAAGGTGTACGCAGATAAAGAGAGAAAACGAATTGTTGTAAAAATCGGAAGCAGCTCTCTTACTAGCTTTCAAGGAGAGATTAGTTTAAAAAAACTAGAAAACCTCGTCAATCAAATTGTGAAACTCAAAGATGAAGGGCACGAAGTCATTTTGGTTTCATCTGGTGCGGTTGCAGCTGGCTACCGAAAACTAGGATTTATCGATAGACCCAAAACACTGCCGGAAAAACAGGCATCTGCCTCAATCGGGCAAGGCCTTTTAATGGAATCATATTCTACTTTATTTTTATCACACGGTTATATTGCCTCACAGCTTTTAATCACAAGAAGTGATTTTTCAGATGAAACGCGCTATCAAAATGTGCGCAACACGATGAATGTGTTATTAGATCGAGGCATTATTCCGATTATCAATGAAAATGATACGGTGACGATTAACCGCTTGAAGTTCGGAGATAACGATACATTGTCTGCAAAAGTAGCTGGACTCATTGATGCGGATTTCCTTGCCATTTTATCTGATATTGATGGCTTGTATGAAGATAACCCGCATACAAACCCAAATGCGAAGCGAATTCTTGAAGTCACAGACATCACAGAAGACATCGAAGCAGCGGCTGGAGATGCAGGCAGCAGTGTGGGCACAGGCGGAATGAAATCAAAGCTCGATGCGTTTAAAATTTCAATGGCCGCTGGTATCAATGGCTTTTTAGGAAAAGCGGATACGCCTCACATTTTAGACAAAGCCATTAATGGAACAGAGGACGGCACTTATTTTACTGCTGATGAAAATTTAGCACCGCTGAATTACAAGAAGCAGTGGATTGCCTTTCATTCTGGACCAAAAGGCGAGATCGTCATTCGTGAGAAAACACAGGAACTCCTCATGCACCGTGAGAGGAGCCTCGATTCCGATGGCATTGTCAATGTGAAGGGTTCATTTAAAAAAAGGGATGTCGTCCGTATTTTAGATCAAGATGAAAGAGAAATCGGACTGGGCATTGTGAATTATTCGTCAGATGAACTCATCCAAAAGCGTGACTTCTTGCAGGATGAAGTAGTGCATGTCGTCGATCTTGAAGCATTTGTTTGTCATTTAGATCTATCGATACCAGTTTGCTAACCAAAAGGGAGGAATTCCATGACACTGACAGCTGAAGTTGTCACATCGGTCAAAGAAAAAGCAAAAAAAGCAAAGTACGTTTCAAAAAAACTAGGTTTACTTCATACAGAGGATAAAAACGAGGCACTGCTGAAACTAGCAGAAGCGTTAGAACAAAATAGCACGTTCATCTTGCAAGAGAATCAAAAGGATATAGATGCCGGGGAGGAAAAGGGCTTTTCAGAGGCACTCTTGGATCGTTTAATGTTAAATGAAGAAAGAATTCATGAGTTTGCCGAAAGCTTGCGGCTTGTGACGAGATTAACAGATCCTGTTGGAGAAATATTGGATGAATGGACTCTTGAAAATGGCTTGTATGTGAAAAGCCGAAGAGTACCGCTCGGCGTGATCGGGATGATCTATGAAGCGAGACCGAACGTCACTGTCGATGCAGCAGGGCTTGCCCTCAAGGCAGGCAACGCAGTGATTTTAAAAGGCGGTTCCTCCGCTATTTCTTCCAACAAAGCCATTGTGAGTGTGATTCATGAAGCATTGGATCAAACAAAGATCCCGCGTGATGCGGTGCAATTGATAGAACAAACAGACCGTTCATCGGTTCAAGCGATGCTTCATCTAAAAGAATGGATTGATGTCTTAATTCCGCGAGGCGGAGCTTCTTTAATTAAAACAGTGGTTGAACAATCTACCATTCCCGTCCTTGAAACAGGAACAGGAAACTGTCATGTCTTTATTGATCAAACAGCCAATGTGAAAAAAGCTATTGAGATCGTCATCAATGCAAAAACGAATCGTCCAGCTGTATGTAATGCTCTTGAGACGCTAATCATCCATCGCGATTGGCTGAAAGAAAATGCATCATCATTGAATGAAGCCCTGCTGGAGCACCATGTCACCGTACATGGCGACGAGGCTGCATTGTCTCATTTTTCAAATGCCATTCCTGCTGAGGAAGTGGACTGGACAGATGAGTATTTAAGTCTTGATCTTGCCGTAAAGGTAGTCGATTCCATCGAGGAAGCGATCCACCATATTGAAAAGTACGGTACAAAACATTCAGAAGCCATCGTGACAGAGGATGAAGAGCAGGCACTCATGTTTTTAAACGAAGTCGATGCGGCGGCGGTTTATCATAACGCATCTACTCGGTTTACAGACGGCGGTGCACTTGGATACGGGGCTGAAATTGGTATCTCCACTCAAAAACTGCACGCCAGAGGTCCAATGGGGCTTCCAGCACTCACAACAACGAAGTTACTTCTGTCTGGTGACGGTCAGATTAGAAGCTAGATGAGATTCAAAAAACACTACCTTTTTTCATGGGGTAGTGTTTTTTTGATGCAGATATTTATTGGCTAGAGCAGGTTTTCTTCATCACTTTCTCAAACTTAAAAAATTCAAATTCCTCAGGTGCAGTATGCTGATTTTTTTGATCAGCTTCATGAGGTGCGTTCGGATCTGGATGTTTCATATGATAAAACTCCACAATTTGAAAGCCGCACTTATTGACATAGAAATGAATGTTGCGTTTTTCAAAATACGGAGTCACAACTTCCCAAACAATCGTTTCTGGATATTGCGCCTCGATGGCTTTCCATGCTGCCTGACCAATGCCTTTTCCGTGTGAGGATGAAGAGATGTATAATAAGTCAACTGAATTGTGGTGGGTCTCGTGGTTGATTTTAATGACAACGCCGCCTGCTTTTTCGCCATTTAGCATAATATGATAAACAATGTGTTCATTCGAATGAAAAGATTCATCAATCACTTCACCTGGAGGAATCGGTCCATCATGCGCATCGCCAAATGCGTCGATCACACCAGCTGTAAAAGCTTTCTGTAGCTCATTTTTCATAAAAGGGAAGTCCTCTTTTTTTGCAAGTTCTAATGTCACTTCATGTTGAGTGGTGTTGTTCATGTTTTTATCCTTTCCAAGCGTAGTGGTGTTCTGCATGTTATCATAAAGGGTGGAGTAACTCCATAGTCAAGAGGGGAGCCTTAATGATGATAAATGATGTGCAAAAAACATTTTTCACTGGAGAATTTGCCAAGTTATTTGATGTAAAGAAAGACACCTTGTTTTATTACGATAAAATTGATTTATTTAAGCCAGCTGGTGTTCATGAAAATGGGTACCGATACTATACACTTGAGCAATTTGATCATTTTATAGCGATTCAATCCCTTCGAGCTGTGCAATTTCCGATAAAAGAGTTAAAACAATATTTCACGGAGCCTTCCCGAGAAAGCCTCCAACGCCTAGCAGCAGAACAAATAGACAAGGTCAAACAAGAGATTGAAAAACTTCAAGATATCCAGTCTTTTCTTATGCGGGTCATGGAGACGACGCATGAACTATCATCTGTGAAAATAGGGGAGGTCTTGTTTCAAGAGCTCCCAGAAGAACCAGTTGTATTAAGTGCACCGAACCCGATTGACATGAATACATCCGTAGAAGAAATATCTCGTATTGTTGGACATTTTCTAAAAGAAATTGGCATAAAAGGGGCTGCGGCAAATGGTGCTGTCTTAAAAAAGGAGCAGTTTCTTCAGCGCCACTATCATCAGTCAGATCAGCTGTTTTGCCGAATGGAAGCGCCGGGAGCAGTTAAAAAACCTGCGGGCCTTTATGCGGTGATGTATGATCAAGGATCATATGAAGAGATTGAATCTGCTTATTCGCGCTTGTTAGATGTAATCGAGAAAGAGGACATGATGCTGGATGGAGATGTCTTTGAGGAGTATTTGCTTCATTCACTCTTGTCTAAAAATGAAGCAGAGTATATAACGAAACTCAGTGTAAAAGTGAAAAAGCGTTTAGATTAACCAAAAAAGGATAGACCGCATGGATGCGTGTCTATCCTTTTTTATATTTAACCGACTTGATTCTCCGTAAATTGGCTCATATATAAGTCTGCATAGAAACCATTTTGTTTTAAGAGTTCTCTGTGCGTTCCTTTTTCAATGATGGTGCCATCTTTCATGACTAGAATAAGGTCGGCATCCTTAATCGTCGACAGTCTGTGTGCAATGACGAAGCTCGTTCTGCCTTTCATCAATTCATTCATCGCTTTTTGAATGTGCATCTCTGTCCGTGTATCCACACTGCTCGTCGCTTCATCTAATATTAAGATTTTTGGATCAGATAAAATCGCACGGGCGATGGTTAACAGCTGGCGCTGACCTTGGGATAGATTGCCGGCATCTTCTGTTAAGAGTGTGTCATATCCGTCTGGAAGCGTGCGGATGAAGTCATCAGCATAAGCATGTTTGGCGGCTTTGATGACATCCTCTTTTGAGACGTTCTGCCTGCCATAGGCAATATTATCATGAATCGTCCCTTCAAAAAGCCACGTATCCTGAAGAACCATTGCAAATAAGTCGCGTACTTGCTGACGGCTGAGATCAGTTGTTTTGACGCCGCCGATACGGATCGAGCCTTGATCTAATTCATAGAAACGCATTAAAAGATTGATGATGGTTGTTTTTCCAGCGCCTGTTGGCCCGACAATCGCAACCGTTTGACCTTCTTTGACATCTAAAGTCAAATCTTTAATAATTGGATGGTCTTTTTCATATCCGAATTGAACTTGTTCAAAGCTCACATCACCTGAAAGTGATTCAAGATCAATTGCTGCATCTTCCTCGGGACTTTCTTCTTTCTCATCCAGGATTTCAAACACCCTTTCAGCAGAAGCAATCGCTGATTGAACCAAGTTGGCGACGCTTGATGCTTGCACGAGCGGTTGAGACATTTGCTGCGTGTATTGGATAAACGCCTGCACATCTCCGACACGAATATTCCCGTTAATCACAAGAATACCGCCGGCTACACTGACTGCTACATAGCCAAGGTTCCCGATAAACGTCATCAATGGCATCATTAAACCGGATATGAACTGCGCTTTCCTCGATGATTCATACAGCTGTTCGTTTAATTGATCAAATGTATCGATCGCTTTCTTTTCGTAGCCATACGCACGAACCGTTTGATGCCCTGTGAACATTTCATTAATATGTCCATTGATCATCCCCAGCTCTTTTTGCTGCGCTTTAAAATGCTTTTGAGAAAATGACGTAATGCCGCGAATCGCAAACAGGCTGAGCGGCAGTGTTAAACAAACAAGCAAGGTCAACAGCGGACTAATCAATAGCATCATGACGACAATCCCAATGACCGTAATGACAGATGTAATCACTTGGGTGAGTGCCTGCTGAAGCGAAGTATTAATATTATCGATATCATTCATTACACGGCTCAGCGTGTCCCCGTGGGTTGTTTTATCAAAATACCGAAGGGGGAGACGTGTGAGCTTGTCATTTGCTTCTTGCCGTAATTCAGCAATGGTCTGTTGGGAGACACCCGCCATGACATATTGCTGTACGAATGAAAAGAGGGCAGCAACGACGTATAGCACGACAAGCAGCAATAAGATTCGTGAAATGACATCAAATTGTACAGCTGTTCCTTGTGTAAAGCTGTCAAACAGGGAAGAGGTGGCATCCCCTAGCAGCTTTGGACTAATGACGTTAAAGACGGTTGAACCGACTGCTGCAATGAAGACAATGATCAATTGAATCTTTCTTGGTTTTAAATAGCCAATCAAACGAAGCAGTGTTTTCTTAAATTCCTTTGGTTTTGCGACAGGTCCTCTAGGGTGGCCGCCTTTATGGCCCATGCCGGAAGACATTTTTTTACTCATCCTCGCTCCACCTCCTGACCTTCCTGTGATGCAACAATCTCTTGATAGACAAGGTTGTCCTTCAGTAATTGTTCATGTGTTCCGATACCTGCGATTTTCCCATCATCTAGTACGATGATTTTATCACTATGCTTCACTGTGCTGATTCTTTGCGCCACAATGATGAGGGCTGCATGCGCTTTTTCAGCTTCTAATGATGCCCGAAGCTTCGCATCTGTTTTGTAATCAAGTGCTGAGAAACTATCGTCAAACAGATAGAATGACGGTTTTCTCACTAGCGCTCTTGCAATAGAAAGACGCTGCTTTTGACCGCCAGATAGATTCGATCCGCCCTGGTCAATTTCCGCATTGATTCCGCCATCTTTTTGCAAAACAAATTCTTCTGCCTGCGCCGTGCGCAGCGCCTGCCAGACGTCTTCATCGCTTGCATTCTGCCTGCCGAAGCGTACATTATCGGCAATGGTTCCACTAAATAAAACCGCTTTTTGAGAAACGTAGCCCATCTGGCCTCTTAGTTTCTCCTGAGGCAGCTTTCTAATGTCTACACCATCTAGTGTAATCCGGCCTTCAGTTGCTTCGTAGAAGCGCGTCATTAGCTGGAGAAGAGTGGTTTTCCCTGAACCTGTACTTCCGATAATAGCTGTCGTTTCGCCAGTTTTGGCTTCAAACGAAATGTTTTGAACTGCCGGCTTTTCAGCATTTGAGTAATAAAATGACACATCCTCAAAGCGAATGGATTGTGCGGGCGCGTGCAGGTCAGTAACCGTTCCTTTATTGTCTTGAATTTTCGGTTCCATGTTTAACACTTCATTCATCCGTTTAGCTGATGCTTGTGCTCTTGGGACCATAATAAAACTCATCGACAGCATAATCAGTGCCATTAAAATCATCATCGCATATTGGATAAAGGCAATAAGATTCCCTACTTCCATCTCTCCGGCATCAATTCGGTTTGCACCTAGCCAGACAATGCCGATATTTGTGAAGTTCATGATGATGAGCATAAATGGAAACAAGTAAGCCATTAAACGGTTGACTCTCAGACCAGTATCCTTGTAGGATGTGTTGGCTTCTTGAAAACGCTCCTTTTCATTATCTACACGGTTAAAAGCACGAATGACCCGGATGCCTGAAAGAGATTCTCGCATAATTAAATTCAGCCGATCTGTTTTTTTCTGAAGCTGACCGAATAAAGGAATGGCTTTTCTCGACACCAAGTAGATAAATCCGCCAAGAAGGGGAAGAGCAGCTAGAAAGATGAGAGACAGGACAGCATCTCGGGATACAGCCAAAATAATTCCGCCCACAAGCATGAGTGGTGCTCTCGTCATCATTTGTAAGATCATGATCGTGACATCTTGGACTTGTTTCACATCATTTGTTGATCTTGTAATAAAGGAAGACGTCCCGATCCTTTGAAATTCTTCTAGTGAAAATTGTTCGACATGCACAAACAGCTGTCTTCTCATATCACGCCCGAAGCCAAGTGCAGTCTTTGATGACAAGTAAGACTTCCAGATCGTGAGTAAGATGGCAAGTAAAGAACAAGCCACCATCCAGCCGCCAACCTTCCATATGTAAGCAATATCTCCTTGGACGATCCCGACATCGACGATATCTGCCGTAAGCGTCGGTAAATACAGCTGGAGCATACTGCTTAAAAAGGTGAGGATCACAATGGACACAACGGATAGCCGATACGGCTTTAAAAACGATAAAATTGATTTCATACGAATACCTTTCTTCCATATAGTGTGTTGTTCTGTAACCCATCATATACAAAGAGGGATTATTTCCACAAATGAAATGTCTTGTTTTAATGAATTATTTATATTGTTCAATTTTAGAAAAGAAATCCTTCACGAACACATAAAAATCATGAGCAGAAGGTGACATTTCTCGTGATTTAGAAGCAATAATTCCAACAGTTCTTCTCACTTGCGGAAAATCGATCGGAATCTTCGCTGTAAAGCGCGGTGTGGTTTCATAAAAGGCACTTTCGGGTAATAAGGTAACGCCCATACCCGCTGATACGAGACCTTTAATAGCGTCTAAATCTTCTCCTTCTGATGAAATGGTTGGCTCATAGCCTGCCTGCTTACAAGCATCAACCGCAATTTGTCTCAGCACATAACCTTCTGGAAATAACACGAAATGATCTTTTCTTAAATCACTTAAATGAATACTCCTTTGTCCGCTAAAGGGGTGACTGACAGGCAGCAAGGCATAAATGCTTTCTGAAAACAAAATATTTCCTTCTATTTGAGGATCGTTTGTCGGTACAGGTCCTAAAAAGGCGAGATCAATATCTCGATTTTTTACAGCTTCAATGAGAAATTTATAGGATCCTTGACGAAGTAAAAAATCGACCTCTGGGTATTCCTGCTTAAAGGCGGAAATAACAGAAGGTAGCACTTGGCTTGCTAGGCTAGTAGGAAAGCCGATATTGACGGTTCCTTTGTGCGGATCTAAATATTCATCAATTTGCTCTTTCGCATAATCAATGGCTTTTAGTGCCGTTCTGACATGATCTAAAAATTGTCTGCCGATCTTCGTTAATTTGATATTTCGTCCTTCTCGTTCGAATAAGGCCACTCCAAGTTCTTCTTCTAAATTCGCAATCTGCCGGCTGATCGCAGATTGGGCAACATGTAAGTTTTCAGCCGCTTCTGACACGTGTTCACGGTCTGCGACTTCTACAAAATAACGCAACTGACGAAGCTCCATTTTTACACTTCACACCCATCTATCTCAAAAAGAGATTGTTTTCATCTAAATTATATATTGTTTATATTAATTTGAAAACTTAAAATAAGTTACAGAGTTTGTGAGATTTTATTACTGTGAAAAAACGGATCTTTTAAACGGGGGAGAGAAACGATGACTTATAATCAACTACCACAACCACAAGGTCTCTACCGTCCTGAATTTGAACATGATGCATGTGGGATCGGACTGTACGCTCATTTAAAAGGGGAAGCGACACACAGCATCGTCAAAAAGGGATTACAAATGCTGTGCCAGCTTGATCACCGCGGTGGGCAAGGCAGTGATCCGTATACAGGTGATGGTGCCGGCTTAATGGTACAACTACCAGACGCTTTCTTTAGAAAAAGCTGCAAAGACTTTGCACTTCCTGAAAAGGGCCGTTACGGGGTAGGAATGGTCTTCTTTTCAAAAGAGGATGACGAGAAAACGCGCCAAGCCATCGAGCAAAAAATCAACGGGTTCATTAAACAAGAAGGTCAAACATTAATTGGCTGGAGAACAGTTCCTATTGATGCAGGGAAAATTGGTACTGTCGCAGCGAAGAGCTGTCCGGTTGTGAGGCAAGTCTTTATCGGGGCAAATGACAAGATCACAGATCGTTTGTCATTTGAAAGAAAATTATATGTCATTCGTAAACAGGCTGAGAACTGGGGGACAGCAGAGGAAAAACAATTTTACTTTGTCAGCCTGTCGAGTCAAACCATTGTATACAAGGGGCTTTTAACATCAGATCAAGTCGATGCTTTTTATCTTGATCTTCAGGATGAAACATTTGTTTCTGCATTTTCACTTGTTCATTCACGATTTAGTACAAATACATTTCCTACATGGGAAAGAGCCCATCCAAACCGCTATTTGATTCACAACGGTGAAATTAACACATTAAGAGGAAACATCAATTGGATGAGAGCAAGAGAACAACAATTCGTATCTGAAGCTTTCGGAGACGATTTAGACAAGATTTTGCCAGTGCTGAATGCAGACGGAAGTGATTCATCCATTCTAGACAATGCCTTTGAATTCTTTGTGCTTGCAGGCCGTACACCTGCTCATACAGCCATGATGCTGATTCCAGAGCCATGGACTGAAAACACGCACATGTCGAAAGAAAAACGGGCATTTTATGAATACCATAGTTCTCTCATGGAACCGTGGGATGGGCCAACAGCTATTTCCTTTACTGATGGTAAACAAATCGGAGCCATCTTAGACCGAAACGGATTAAGACCGGCAAGATACTATGTCACAAATGATGATCATATCATTTTCTCTTCTGAGGTCGGTGTGATCGACACAAATGAAGAGGATGTGAAGTATAAAGATCGTCTTGAGCCAGGTAAAATGCTCTTAATTGATTTAGAAGAAGGGCGAATTATTTCTGACGAAGAAGTGAAATCGACGATTGCCAATGAACTTCCTTATCAAAAATGGCTTGATGAAGAAATGGTGCACGTCAATCGCTCGGAAGAAAATTCAGAAAATTCTAGTATAATGGATGATTTATTGACGCGCCAGCGTGCCTTCCATTATACGTACGAGGACATTCAAAAGTATTTAATTCCTTTACTAGAAGAAGGCAAGGACCCAATCGGTTCAATGGGAAGCGACACTCCGCTTGCTGTGTTATCAGATCGTGCGCAGTCTCTGTTTTCTTACTTCAAGCAGCTGTTTGCACAAGTGACGAACCCGCCGATTGACGCCATTCGTGAGCAGCTTGTGACATCTACGATGACGTGGTTAGGTGCTGAAGGAGATATTTTACATCCGAATGAATATTCATGCCGACGAATTAAACTGTATACACCCGTCTTAACAAGCGGACAGTTTAACGGTTTGAGAACAATTGTTCATAATGCCTTTAAAAGCAAAACGATTCATACTCTTTTCACCGATGATTTAAAGCGCGGGCTGGATGCGATGTTTGAAGAGGCGGAAAAAGCGATCCGTGAAGGTGTATCTTTATTAATTCTTTCCGATCGTGAAATGACGGAAGAAAAAGTGCCGATTCCACCACTTCTGGCGCTAAGTGCACTGCATCAGCATCTTGTGCGTCAAGGCTTACGGACAAAGGTGAGTCTGATCGTTGAATCTGGAGAAGTCAGAGAGGTTCATCATTTTGCCGCACTGATTGGCTATGGAGCAGATGCAATCCATCCTTACCTTGTCTATGAAACGTACAAACAGTTGATTGCAGAAGAAGCGATCTCTTTCAGCTTTGATGAAGCAGTCACAAAGTTTGGTAAAAGCGTAACCGAAGGTGTCGTCAAAGTCATGTCTAAAGTGGGAATCTCCACTGTGCAAAGCTACAGAGGAGCGCAAATCTTTGAAGCCGTCGGCATTAGTGAAGACGTCATTCAGGCGTATTTCACGGGAACAGCTTCTCAGCTTGGCGGGATTGACCTTGAGACCATTGCACATGAAGCAAAACTTCGTCATGAAGCAGGGTATCAGGCAGCGACTGACCAAACACTCGAATCAGGAAGTGACTTCCAGTGGAGAAAAAATGGTGAGCACCATGCCTTTAATCCAAAAACGATCCATACGCTTCAGTGGGCATGCCGCAATGAAGATTACGATCTATTTAAGCAATATACAAAGGCAGCGGACGAAGAAAGAATCGGCTTCCTTCGAAATTTATTTGCTTTCCAGCCAAAACAAAAACCAGTTCGTTTGGAAGACGTTGAATCTGCTGAATCCATCGTGCGCCGATTCAAGACAGGCGCCATGTCATTTGGATCTTTAAGTAAAGAAGCGCACGAAGCACTTGCCATTGCCATGAACCGAATTGGCGGTAAAAGTAACAGCGGAGAAGGCGGAGAAGATCCTGCTCGCTTTACAGTTGATGAGCGCGGCGATGATCGCAGAAGTGCGATTAAACAAATTGCTTCTGGACGCTTTGGCGTAAAGAGTCATTATTTGGTCAATGCAGATGAACTGCAAATTAAAATGGCACAAGGGGCAAAGCCGGGAGAAGGCGGGCAGCTGCCAGGAAATAAAGTATACCCTTGGGTCGCCGATGTACGCGGATCTACACCAGGCGTCGGATTGATTTCACCACCGCCGCATCATGATATTTATTCCATCGAGGATTTAGCGCAGCTGATCCATGATTTGAAAAACGCGAACCGTGATGCCCGCATCAGTGTCAAGCTTGTGTCTAAAGCAGGTGTTGGTACGATTGCAGCAGGTGTTGCAAAAGGGACGGCGGATGTCATTGTCATCAGTGGATACGACGGCGGTACAGGAGCTTCGCCGAAAACGAGTATTAAACACACAGGACTTCCTTGGGAACTCGGTTTGGCAGAGGCGCATCAAACCCTTGTGTTAAACGGCCTTCGCGAAAGAGTCGTTCTTGAAACGGACGGAAAGTTAATGACTGGCCGCGACGTGGTCATGGCTGCGATTTTAGGAGCAGAAGAATACGGCTTTGCGACAGCTCCACTTGTCGTATTGGGCTGTGTGATGATGAGAGCATGTCATTTAGATACTTGCCCAGTCGGCGTTGCTACACAGAATCCAGAGCTTCGCAAAAAATTCATGGGGAACCCTGACCACATTGTGAATTTCATGATGTTTATTGCTGAGGAAGTAAGAGAAATCTTAGCGGAACTTGGCTTTACATCAATGGATGAATTAATTGGACGCACGGATGTTCTAGGAGTTAGCGAACGAGCAAAAGCTCACTGGAAAGCAGGCCAGCTAGACCTTGAAACACTGCTTTATCAGCCAGAAGGAGCTCGTACATTCAGAACACCGCAAAATCATAAAATTGATGAATCACTGGATATGAATGAAATCCTCCCTTATGTACAGGAAGCGCTGAATCATCAAACACCGGTTGATCTATCATTGAATATTCGCAATATCAACCGTGTGGCCGGAACCATTACTGGAAGTGAAGTGTCTAAGCGCTACGGGGAAGAAGGCTTGCCAGAGGATACGATCACACTAAGGTTCACTGGTTCCGCAGGACAAAGCTTCGGTGCTTTTGTGCCAAAGGGCATGTCTCTCTATTTAACAGGTGATTCAAATGACTATATCGGCAAAGGACTCTCTGGAGGCAAAATTGCAGTCAAAACATCTGATCACTTTGTACAAAATGGACATGAAAATGTGATTGTCGGAAACGTCGCATTCTACGGAGCGACAAGCGGAAAAGCCTTTATTAACGGGCGTGCAGGTGAGCGCTTTGCCGTTCGTAATTCAGGCGTGCAGGTGGTTGTTGAAGGAATCGGTGATCATGGATGTGAATATATGACTGGCGGACGTGTCGTGATTTTAGGAGACGTCGGGAAAAACTTTGGCGCAGGCATGTCTGGCGGCGTAGCTTATGTCCATACATCCGATGCGAAACAGTTCAAAAGAATGTGCAACATGGAAATGATCATGTTTGAAAAACTCACAGATCACGATGAAGAGCAAGAAGTGAAACAGCTGATTCAAGAGCACCTTCACTATACAAACAGCGAAAAAGCTTCGGCACTTTTAGAAAACTGGGCGCAAGAAAAGGATCAATTCATCAAGGTCATTCCGAGAAATTACAAAATGATGCTTCAAAGCATTGCAGAACAAAAACAAGCGGGCCTTAGTCATGAGGAAGCGGTCATGTATGCCTTTGAAGCAAACACGAAACCGAAAAATCAAGAAACGGCAAACGGGCAAAAAGCAGCCCTCGCTCATTAAGAAAGGGGAGAGGACAATGGGCAAAGCAACAGGTTTTATGGATTATAAAAGAGAAAAGCCAAATGAACGTGACCCTCTCACTCGTCAAAATGACTGGAAAGAATATTCAGCCCCTTATACAGATGACGTATTGAAGAAGCAGGGCGCTAGATGTATGGATTGCGGCACACCATTTTGTCAAATTGGGATGGAGATCAAAGGCGGCGTGTCAGGCTGCCCGATCTACAATTTAATTCCAGAATGGAACGACCTTGTGTATCGCGGGAGATGGAAAGAAGCGCTCGAAAGACTGCAAAAAACAAATAATTTCCCTGAATTTACTGGGAGAGTATGTCCAGCGCCTTGCGAAGGGTCATGTACAGTCGCCATCAATGATCCAGCTGTTTCAATTAAAAATATCGAACGCACGATCATTGATAAAGGCTTTGAAAATGGATGGATCACACCGAGAATTCCTTCAAGCCGTACAGGCAGGAAAATTGCCATTGTCGGCTCAGGACCAGCAGGACTTGCAAGTGCTGATCAATTAAACCAAGCAGGTCACGCCGTCACAGTGTTCGAACGGTCTGATCGCCTTGGCGGACTGCTGACATACGGCATTCCAAACATGAAACTGGACAAAGAAATAGTGGAGCGAAGAGTCAAACTGTTGAGACAAGAAGGCATTGATTTTGTAACGAACACAGAAATCGGCGTGGATGTCACTGCCGATGAACTGAAAGAACAGTTTGATGCGGTCATCCTGTGTACAGGTGCACAAAAGCAGCGTGACCTGTTGATTGAAGGCCGGGAAGCTAAAGGGATTCACCTTGCGATGGATTATTTAACCCTCGCAACAAAAAGCATGCTGGATTCAGGATTTAAAGACAAAAACTTTATTGATGCAAAAGGAAAAGACGTGATTGTCATTGGCGGAGGAGATACAGGTGCGGATTGCGTTGCAACTGCCCTTCGCCAAAAAGCAAAAAGTGTTGTTCAGTTCGGGAAGCATCCGAAGCTTCCGGATACACGTGTAGGGGATAACATGTGGCCTGAACAGCCTTACGTCTTCTCACTCGATTATGCTTATGAAGAAGCACAAGCTAAATTCGGGGAAGATCCGCGTCAATATTCCATTCAAACCACAAAAATTGTGGAAGATAAAAATGGAAAATTAAAAGAGCTTCATACGATTCAAATGGAAAAGGTGAAAAACGAACATGGGAAGTTTGAATTTCATGAGATTCCAGGGACAGAAAAAGTATGGCCGGCTCAGCTAGTCTTTATTGCAATTGGTTTTGAGGGAACTGAACAGCCACTCGTGAAACACTTTGGCGTGGACAGCAAAAACAATCGCATTGACGCAAAGTATGGGGAGTATACAACAAATGTAGAAGGCGTATTTGCAGCGGGAGATGCAAGACGCGGGCAAAGCTTGATTGTCTGGGCAATTAATGAAGGCAGACAAGTGGCGCACGAGGTAGACCGTTATTTAATGGGGAGTTCGGTTCTGCCAAAATAGGTCAAACAAAGGGTGTTTATGATATAGAAAAGCCATGATCCAATAGTGATCATGGCTTTTTATGATTCAGATATGGTTTGATTTACTATCACTTTTTCCCGCTCTAGTGGAGATGCAGCTAAAAGAACGAACTAAAGGCAGCGTGCTGGCTGAAGGAAGGGTGAGCTGATTGGAAAATCTATCTTTCATTAGGTAACGTTCAAGCACTAGATTTACGGGTATGTCAAAACGTGTGACATATTGGTTAGGAAGACGACGTTTTGATTTTACTGCCTTTGTATAACCGGTTTAGATCCTTCCTTTCATGTACATGCTGTAGATAAATGCAGTAAGAAAGGAAGGTAAGCTTGTGCCGTTTTTTAACATTTTGATTGAACTGTTTATCGGGTTTTTCGCCTTATTTTCTATTACAAAATTATTAGGAAAAACACAATTCGCACAAATCACGCCATTTGATTTTATTTCTGCGCTGATTTTAGGGGAAATGGTCGGAAACGCCATTTTTGACCCAGAAGTCAAGATTCAGCATATTTTGTTTGCTGTTGCGGTATGGGGCATTCTCATCTATACAGTTGAATGGTTTTCACAGCGCTTTAAAGGTATTCGAGCCTTTTTAGAAGGAAGACCGACACTTGTCATTGATCAAGGGAAGATTCACTACAATCGCTTGAAGAAAAATATGCTTGATCTCAATCAACTGCAGACACTGATTCGTGCGAAGGGTCATTTTGCCTTGAATGAAATTGAATATGCCATTTTGGAAACAGATGGATCGGTGAGCGTTCTTCCGAAAATGAAATACGCAACAGCCACCGCAGAAGATGTGAACGTGAAGGGAAAAGAAGTCAAATTGCCTAGAACGTTTATTATTGATGGTGAAATTTTAAAAAAAGATTTACAAGAAGCTGGCTTCGATGAAACATGGCTGAGTGAGCAATTAAAAAAGCAGCACATTTCTTCTTATCGAGACGTTCTATTTTGTGAATGGATTGAAAATGAAGGGATTTATGCAATGAAATATGAAAAGTCTAAAAAACATCCATAACATCTATAAGTGGGTGTTTTTTTGTGCGTATCATGAATAGGATCAAAAAGAATGTTTGAATGAAAACGTTCACAAAGAGGAGGAGATGTACGATGAAGTATGGAAAGGTATGGCTTGTAGTCGTCTTGTCTTTATTAATATTGAACTCAGCTTCACTTCAAGCAGCCGGACATCAGAATCAAACAAATCGCGTCCTTGTGGTCGATCAAAAGGGAAATGGCTCGTTTCGAACCGTTCAGTCTGCCATTGATACGATTCCAGTGAACAATCAACAGCGCGTAACGATCTATATTAAAAATGGTGTGTATAAAGAAAAAATCCTGCTTCCGCAAAATAAACCTTACGTGTCCTTTATCGGGGAAGACCAACACAAGACGATTCTGACGTATAATGATACAAATGCAAGTACTGGTAGCACAACAAATAGCTCAAGCACAATGATTCGTGCGAACGACTTTTACGCAGAAAATATCACCTTTCAAAATACGGCCGGCAGACATGCTGGTCAGGCGGTTGCACTATACGTGTCCGGTGACCGGGCTGCGTTCAAACAAATACGGGTCTTAGGCTATCAAGATACGCTTTATGCAACAGGTACAGGCCGGCAATATTATGAAAACTGCTATATCGAAGGCACGGTCGATTTTATTTTTGGATCAGCTACAGCCGTGTTTAAAAGAGCTGAAATAAAAAGTCTTGGAAATGGGTATATTACTGCAGCATCCACAACAGAAGCTCAAAAGTATGGATATGTATTCATCGATTCTACGCTCAAAAAGGGGACGGCTGCTGTTCAATCAGTTTATTTAGGACGTCCGTGGAGGCCTCATTCTGCTGTGACATTCCTCTATACAAAAATGGATGATCATATAAAGGCAGATGGATGGCATAACTGGGATAACCGTGATAACGAAAGAACAGCTAGATATAAAGAATACGGATCGACAGGGGCAGGAAGCAATTCGACAAACCGCGTAAAATGGTCCAGCATTTTAACGAAAAACGAAGCAAGTCAAATCACAGTGCAAGCTGTTCTTAGCGGAACCGATGGCTGGAATCCAGAAAAAAGGTAAAGAGCTTGTCAGTTTTCGTCAAAGAAAGCTGACTTTTCTGTTTAAAAAACCTTTGAGAACAAACGTTCTTTTGTGTATAATGAACATATTCTTCTAAAATTAGCTGCGACAAAAAAGGAGGGATTGGGTGAAGCGTTTTTCACAGATCTTGTTTTTACAAATATGCATCCTGTCGATTTTATTTCTCCCTTTTTCAGTAAAAGATGATCAACTTACAGCTCGTGACGACTCACTGCCGTGGGTAACAGCTTTAGATGAATTTATACGAACAGTACCTGATTTAGAGGGCGCGATCTCCGGCATTAGCGTCCGCAATACTTCTGACTCCTCTCTTCTTTATGAACATCAAGCCGATATTCGTCTTACTCCTGCTTCTAATATGAAACTGCTCACATCAGCCATCGCTCTTGATATACTAGGAGAAACACACACATTCCCGACAGACATCTGGATAGATGGTTCTATTCAAAAGAAAACGTTACATGGCAACCTGTATCTTCGCGGCACTGGAGATCCGACTTTATTAGATGAGGATTTTGCAAAACTTGCCAAACAAGTCAAAAAGGCTGGAATACATACAGTTCGCGGGCAGCTTGTGGCAGATGACACTTGGTTTGATGACACGAGATATTCCATTGATCTGCCGTGGAGTGATGAGGATCAATACTACGGCGCACAAATATCTGCTCTCACAGCTTCGCCGAATCAAGATTATGATGCAGGAACCGTGATTCTCGAAGTAAAGCCAGGCAAAAAAGCAGGGCAAAAAGCGACCTATGACATGATTCCGAAGACTTCTGTCCCTCAAGTTATCAATCAAGTAAAAACCGTGCCAGAAGGAGGGGAAAAGAAGATTTCTTTTAAGCGCTCTCACGGCACCAACAAAATCACTTTAACTGGCGCCATTCCGGTGAAAGCGAGTGCATCTAGACAATGGGTAGCATTATGGGAGCCATCTTCTTATGCGTTAGATTTAATGAAACGAGCGTTAAAGGCGGAAGGGATTCACGTAAAAGGACCGCTTAAAATAAAACAAGTTCCTAAAAAAGCCAAGAAAATTGCCACCCATTCATCGATGCCTTTATCAGAGCTCCTTGTTCCCATGATGAAACTCAGCAACAATACCCATGCAGAAATGTTGCTGAAGGAACTTGGAAAACAAGTGAAAAGCAAAGGGAGCTTTGAAGATGGACTGGATGTGATGAATGAACGGCTTCCTGCATTCGGCATCGATCCATCTCTTGCAGTGCTGCGAGATGGTTCAGGCATCTCACCTATTAACCTTGTTTCTGCCAACCAGTTCACGTTATTTTTAACAAACATTCAAAAGGAAACATGGTTTAAGACCTATGAACATGCGCTTCCGTTAGCAGGAGCAAGTGACCGAATGGTGGGAGGGACGTTAAGAAACAGGTTGAAAGAACCAGCTACACTAGAAAAAGTACGTGCAAAAACAGGTTCATTAACTACGGTCAGTACACTTTCTGGATATATTGACACGAAGAGCGGAAAGACGCTCGCTTTTTCCATTTTGTTAAATCATCTTGTTGATGACGAAAAAGGGAAAGAGATAGAAGACCACATTGTCAGCATTTTAGCTGAGAATCTTTAGATAGAGAAGGAGAACCACCATGACGTTAGATAACAATCAATCTTTAGTAAAAACCATGTCCATTTTTCTCGTCCCGCTTTTGCTTAGCAATATTTTGCAATCAATCGGACAGCTTGTATCCATCGTCCTTGTCGGCAGATGGATTGGAGAGGATGCAGTAGCTGCCATTTCTGCATTCTTTCCGCTTTTCTTTTTACTCGTTTCTTTTTCCATCGGAATTGGATCGGGAAGTTCAATCCTTATTGGACAAGCGTATGGAGCAAAAAATGAACAAAGATTAAAAGAAATTATTGGCACAACGCTTTCATTCACTTTTTTGATCGGACTTTCTTTAGCAATCATTGGAGGTTTTTTTGCAACAGATATCTTAAATCTCATGGGAACACCTGCGAATATCGTGGAGGAAAGTGCGGCTTATGCCAGAATTCTATTCATCTCAATGCCGATCTTATTTCTTTATTTTGTTTACACGACTTTCCTGCGAGGGACAGGGGATTCAAAAACGCCTTTTTATTTCTTAATGATTAGTACGGCAACGAATATTTTGATGCTGCCGATTTTATTATTTGGCTGGCTGGGACTGCCGGCATTTGGTTTATACGGTGCTGCGTATGCTTCTGTGATTTCAACCATTGTGACGTTTATTATTCTACATATCTACTTATATAAAACAAAACACCCGCTTCGCATCGATGCATCGGTTAGAAAACATTTATTGATGAAAGGGGATCTACTAAAAACATTATTAAAGCTCAGCATTCCATCGAGCATTAATATGATCCTTATTTCTTTATCAGAAATTGCTGTTATTTCCTTTGTCAATGATTATGGATCACAGGCGACTGCTGCCTATGGTGTTGTCAATCAAGTTGTGAGCTATGTGCAGATGCCGGCAGTAAGTCTTGGCATCGCGGTCTCGATCTTTGCAGCACAATTCATCGGCGCAGGGAATATCAACCGATTGAAAGATGTGATAAAAATCGGGTTAGGGCTCAATTTTGCCATAGGCGGATTCATTATTATCATTGTTTATCTCTTCGCACCGCAGATTTTATCTATCTTTTTAACAGATTCTAAGACGATCGACATTGCCTATAGTTTAGTCGTCATTACATTATGGAGCTATCTTATTTTTGGAACAGCCCAAATTGTTGCAGCCACGATGAGAGCAAGTGGAACAGTTTTATGGCCAACAATCTTTAGTATTTGCTCGATTTGGCTTGTAGAAGTGCCAGTCGCTTATGTGCTATCGCACTACACAACCCTTGGCATCAAGGGCATCTGGATTGGCTATCCTGCGGCTTTCTTTGTGAACTTACTCCTTCAATACGGCTACTATCAGCTCGTATGGAAGAAAAAACAGATTGTAGCGCTAGTGCAATCATAATGTAAAAGTGTGAAGCAGCATATACATACGAAGATCTATCACTTTTAAGGAGGTATGATTTTCTATGTATTTGAATCAAAGAAATGAACTGAGCTTGTACAATATCGGTGATTTTTCTTATGCCGGACCAGATTTCCAAGTGCTAACGTGGGGGGAAGGAACGACATTAAACATCGGAAAGTTTTGTTCCATCGCAAACGAAGTCAAAATTTTCCTTGGCGGTGAACACCGTACAGATTGGGTCACAACGTATCCGTTTAATCAAATTTTCAAGGAAGCTTCTCACATTAAAGGACATCCCAAATCAAAGGGAGATGTTCACATAGGGCACGACGTATGGATTGGGTATGGCGCGACGATTATGTCAGGAGTATGTATAGGAAATGGGGCAGTGATTGGTGCAAATAGTGTCATCACAAAAGATGTGCCGCCATATGCAATTGCCGCAGGAAACCCTCAGAAGCTAATGAAATATCGTTTTTCTTCTAACACAATTGAAAAACTCCAATCATTGGAATGGTGGAATCTAGAGTTTTCAAGCATACAGTCCATTTTTCAGCTCTTACAATCAAATGATATCGAAACCTGTATAAACGCAATAGAAGAAATAAAAATGAAAGGCTAAAGTAGCTTTTCCAGATTGTTGACAAAGGGCTGAAATGATCTTTATTTTAGCCCTTTGTCTTCTTTTCAATGTAATAGAAAACTAAGAAGGACGAGCACCGAAGCGCAAGACTGACAGCGAATGCGAGAGGTAGTATACGTCCTGAAAAAGCCCGAGATGGGCTTTTTGTATTTATTCCAATCGTATGATGGTTAATGCCGCTCCTACCGATCCTCCGCCAAGTAATACAACTGCTGCGATCAATCCGAATATTTGGAGAGAAAGTTGGTTACCTGCTACAAGTGTTGTGATGAGAGATACGTTGTAGCTAGACGCAGATAAAGCGGGCGTTAAAATAGATCCAGGAATGGCAGAACCGTTGTTAATCACCCTTGTTCCAGCAAGAAGTCCTGCACTTGCATTGACTTGATACGTGATGAAATACCGACCTGAGACAGGTACAGTAAACACCGTATTTCCACCACCTACTGTAAATCCATCTAAACTTTGATTATTGGGTAAAGAAACTGACGTTCCACCTAATACAACTAGTACTGTACTTCCCGATGTATTGGACGCGTACATCGAATTAGCAGTTAAACTGGTACCTGTTGCACCCGTAGGGCCAGTTGCACCAGTGATACCCGTTGCGCCAGTAATACCTGTAGCTCCAGTAATACCCGTTGCGCCAGTGATACCTGTTGCGCCAGTAATACCTGTTGCGCCAGTGATACCTGTTGCGCCAGTAATACCCGTTGCACCAGTAATACCCGTCGAACCAGTGATACCTGTAGCTCCAGTGATACCCGTCGAACCAGTAGGACCTGTTGGTCCCGTGCTGCCTGTAGCACCAGTAATACCCGTTGCGCCAGTAATACCAGTTGCATCAGTGATACCCGTGGTTCCAGTAATACCTGTAGTTCCAGTGACACCCGTTGCGCCAGTAGGTCCGGTTTCTCCAGTAATACCCGTTGCGCCAGTAATACCTGTCGCACCAGTGATACCCGTTGCACCAGTAATACCTGTGGCTCCAGTAATACCTGTAGCTCCAGTGATACCGGTTGCGCCAGTAATACCCGTTGCGCCAGTGATACCTG
>Ga0209295_1000144_pt1 | contig 73872 bp, 84 predicted proteins | sample Porto_5metaG_FD_187428 | JGI IMG/M metagenome (GOLD analysis project Ga0209295, IMG submission 187428) | Marine algal microbial communities from Porto, Portugal - Porto_5 metaG (SPAdes) (version 2) | ecosystem: Host-associated > Algae > Red algae > Unclassified | place: Portugal: Porto...
GTATCTCTTCAGCCTTGGTGTCTGAATAAACATCAGCAGTATCAAACGTCGTAATACCAACATCAAGAGCAGCTTTCACACAATCATGGGCAGTTTCTTCATTTATCTTACCACCATGATTAATCCAGTTTCCGTATGCAAGTTTACTAATTGTTAATCCACTATTTCCAAGTTTACTATACTCCATAATAATGCCCTCCTTTTGAAAGAATACTTTCATTATAAAAAGAGGCCGTTAATATGTATAATATATATATTCAGATAAATATATATATATTTTATATAATTAAAATATTTCCATTAAAAAAACGCAAAACTGTTTAATCACAATCCTTCGTAATCAATTACAACAATAAGCAAGTATGAAATTTATAGGGGGCATAAAAAATGGATCTGAGACAAATACGTTATTTTATCATGGTTGCTGAAGAACTAAATTTTAGCCGGGCAGCTGAACGTCTTAAAATGGCACAGCCTCCATTAAGTCAAGAAATCCGCAAATTAGAAGAAGAGTTAGGTGTTACGCTTTTTCATAGAACGAGAAGACAGGTTGAACTTTCAGATTCGGGGAGAGTATTTTTAGAAGAAGCCCGCCGTACGCTTCTTCAAGTAGATAGAACGATTAAAGCAACACAGCTTGCAGATGACGGAAGAATAGGTCATTTAACGATTGGTTTCGTTGATTCTACTGATATTGTGATTGATATTATTAAAAGGTTTCGAGAAAGTTTCCCTAACATCCATCTTGTCTTATGTGAAATGGCTACAGAACAGCAGTTAAAAGCACTATATAAGAAAGAAATTCAAATAGGATTTATTCGTTCTAACCAAAATAATAAGATACTTACCTCAGAAATTTGTTGTGAGGAATCATTAAGCTTGGTTTTGCCAGAAAATCATCCTTTAGCTTCATTTCCCAAAGTTCCAATTCATTTATTAGCCAATGAACCATTTATCATGTTTCCACGTCATCTAGGTGCAGCATTTTATGATTTAATTATCAGCTACTTTTGGGAAAATAGCATAAGTTTAAACGTAGTTCAGGAAGCTATTCAAATGCATACGATTGTGAATTTAGTTGCTGCAGGAATGGGAATCTCTGTGGTTCCATCCTCAGTAGAAAGCGTAAAACGCTCAGGGGTTGTTTATAGAAAAATCCAAGAAACTACACCAAAAGTAAATTTATATGTTTCATGGAGACAAGATGAAACATCAACCGTCGCTGACCACTTTTTAACAGTTGTGAGAGAAGCCTATTTAAGTTCTCAGTCTAAATCATGAAAATCCAGCCAGGGTCAGCTGGATTAAAAAATACTGATCTATAAGACAGACTTAAAAGCTTTCACCTGCTATGTACACGTTTCAGGTATGATAGACATAATAGAAAGAAGGGTTGGTGTTCTATGATGATCTCTGAAAACATATTCACCGTTCGTGGTTTGACCTATCGTATTCGGTCTGCTGCAATTGGAGATGCCAAGCAGTTATCAGCTCTCAGACTGAAAATTGATGGTGAAACAGAATATTTAGACCGTGAGCCAGGCGAAGCCTTTCTTCATGAAAAAGATTTTCAGGTGTTGATTCAAGAGGATACAAAGCAAAGCAGGCATTTATTTTTGGTCGCTGATATTGAAGGAGAAATTGTTGGTTTCTCCAGGTGCGAGGGACATTCACTCAAACGCTCTGCTCACAAAGTGACTTTTGGCGTCGCCATACAAAAGGATGCTTGGGGCTATCACATTGGCAAAGAGCTTTTAGCCGCTTCTATTGACTGGGCTGATCAGCAAGGCATCCAGAAGATGTCACTTCAAGTGCTGGAAACGAACCAAAAAGCCATTCGGTTATATGAGCACCATGGCTTTCTGATTGAAGGGGTATTAAAAAAGGATAAACGTCTGGCAGATGGACTTTATTACAATACTGTTGTGATGGGCAGGCAGCGGCCAAGCTTCTGACTACTTACATCACATAGCCCCATACCATTGAAATCGCACTGTATATTAGAAGCAGCCCCATGACATACTGGAACGGTCTTTCATAAGCAGTCAAAAAGCGCTTATACAAAGAACCAAATAAGCTCCAGCTAAATGTACCGAGAAATCCAATAAGTGCGAGAATCAGCGTCCATATGACATACTGCATATTCGATTGTCCATATGGCAAAACAAATGTTGAAATCACAGTCAATCCATACAAGATCGCTTTTGGGTTGATAAATTGCAGCATCATACCAGGGATAAAATGATTGTAGCGATCAAGTGTTTCGTCATCCCCGCCTTTACTTTTCATGATTTTGACCGCTAAATAAATCATGTATGCAGCTCCGATGAACGCCATGACCCAGCCTATTTTCGGCATCACTTGATAGAGAATGATATTAAAGAAGCAACTCAAACACAAAATAACGAGAAATCCGATACCCACACCTAAACAAAATCGAAATGTTTGCTTGACCCCATATTTATTCGTAAAAACCATGGCCATGATGTTGTTTGGCCCTGGGGTAAAGCTGCTCACAAAAGCATAGATCAACATAGAAAGAATCATAGTTGCCGCCTCCCTTGTACGTTATTAAGACTTTAATTACTTTATTGCGTATGTTACGCTTTATTGTAACGTTTGGTCTTTATAAAGTAAATAGAGAAAGGAGTTTTTTTCATGGAAGATGTACAATCGATTATTTCTAAAAATGTGAGGCTTCTTAGAGACCAAAAGAAATTAAGCCTCGAAAAGATGGCAGAATTAACTGGTGTCAGCAAAACCATGATTGGACAAATTGAAAGAGGAGAATCAACCCCTACCATCACGACTTTATGGAAAATCGCCAACGGATTAAAGGTATCTTTTAGTGAGCTCATTCACGCACCACAGCCTGAAATCAAAGTAGTACGCAATGAAGATGCACAGATTTTAACGGAAGATGATGGGCGATATCGCGTATATACGACTTTTCCTTTTGATGACCGGGGGAAATTTGAAGTGTACAGAGTAGAAATTGATCCTGGCGGGTCGCTGCATGCAAATGAACACATTGGCGGGACAGAGGAATTGATCACTGTTTTTGAGGGGACGCTTAATGTATCCATTGGTGATGAGCAATACAGCTTAAAAGCCGGCGACTCCATTCGTTTTAAAGCGGACCGTACGCATGCATATAAACAAACCGGAGAACAAATGGTCCGGCTGCAAATGATTCTTTATTATCCTCATGAAAAAAGCTGACAGGCTTGTCCACCTGTCAGCTTTGCATTTTATTTAATTAAATCCTGGATCGCGTACCACTGTTCCAGTAAATGTGACACTATATTTTCCTAATCCTAATTCTTTAATAGAGGTTTGTTTTAAAATACCGACCCAGCCATCCTCTGCATATACAATACTTTCTGGGATGTTTGATGTCGTATATGTTCTTGTTACTGAAACAGTTCGACTGGCCTGAGCCGTTATTTCACTGTTTGTTTGCACCTTTGCTTCCACTGGAGCAGTTGTGACCCCAGCACCCGTTAAGACAATTGCTCCAACCAAAACAGAAGACATGACCTTTTTCATAAAAAAATCCCTCCCTTTTTTTGTAGAACATAATAACCATACCATAATTCAGTACTTATATAAGATATTTTTTCATTTTTTTGAAAATTATGATATGATTGTCTTATGTTGGATAGAGAGTGTTTTATACTTCTGTGCTTTTATCCTCATCTCATTCCGTCAAACAATTGTGAACGGAGGTGATTTCATGAAAAAATGGCTCATCTGTTTTCAACTTGTTTTCCTCTTCACCTTGACGACCACACCACTTGCTTCTGCTGCTTCATGCCCTACAGTGAAACCTTGTGTCATTGATCCTTAAGCATCAAAAAGGTCGATCAAGCCTATTCACTTGATCGACCTTTTTCGTTATGCTTGCTCTGCTTCCCAGCGGGCAACCTCTTCTCTTACTTTAGGAGCGACTTCTTTTCCAAATAGCTCAATGGCTTTTAATACTTGATCATGCGGCATTGAACCAACCGGTACATGAAGCATAAAACGCGTGATTCCTACATTTTTTCTAAGGTGAATCACTTTCTCTGCCACGGTATCTGGATCTCCTACATACAGCGCACCTTCTAACGTTCTCGCTGCATCAAATGTAGAACGAGTATATGGTCCCCAGCCTCGCTCTCTTGCTAATGTGTTCATCACATGCTGTGTGGAAGGGAAGAATTGGTCTGCTGCCAGTTCTGTTTCTTCCGCAACAAATCCATGCGAATGTGACGCCACGGTTAATTTCTCTGGGTCATGTCCAGCGTGCACTGCCGCTTGCTTGTACAGCTGTACAAGCGGTGCGAATTGTCTAGGACTTCCGCCAATGATAGCAAGTACTAAAGGCAGTCCCAATAATCCAGCACGTACGACAGATTCACGGTTTCCTCCACTGCCGATCCAGATTGGAAGCGGATCTTGAACAGGTCTTGGGTATACCCCAACATCCTGGATAGCTGGGCGATGCTTTCCGCTCCATGTAACACGCTCAGACTGCTGTAATTTGAGCAACAAATCGAGCTTTTCTTCAAATAATTCTTCATAGTCATCAAGGTCATAGCCAAAGAGCGGGAATGATTCAATAAATGAACCACGACCTGCCATAATTTCTGCACGCCCGTTTGATAGTCCATCTAGCGTTGCAAAATCCTGAAAGACACGAACAGGATCTGCTGATGAAAGGACTGTCACTGCACTTGTCAGGCGGATATTCTTTGTCTGTGTTGCTGCAGCCGCTAAGACAACAGCGGGATTCGATGCAGCGAAATCTTGTCGATGATGCTCACCTACGCCAAATACATCGAGACCGACTTGATCTGCTAAAATAATTTCTTCTACTACTTCTCGAATACGCTGTGCGTGACTGACTGTTTTTCCTGTTTGAAAATCAGGTGTTGTTTCTACAAATGTACTAATTCCTAGTTCCATGAATGGAACCCCCTATCTTATAAATATGTCACAAATTCAGAGACAGGCTTTCGGTAGCCTCTCGGTTGTCTGCTCTCTACTTTTTCTTTTCCTAGTGTGATCATTAACACAGGAACCAAATCCGAATCGATGTTGAGCACCTTTTTCATTGCTTCAGGGTCAAAGCCGATCATTGGGCACGTGTCCCAACCCTTGTTTTTGGCGGCGAGCATAAATAGCATCGCAGATAATGAAGCATTGCGGATTGCCTCTTCTTTCTGAAAATCCGCTCCTCTCTGTTCATAAAAGCTCATCGTCTCTCTGACCATTTCTTCGTATTGCTGCGTGTTTAAAATGCCAAGCATTTTCAGACCTTCATAAATGTTCGCCGCTTGCTGATAAGCCTTTGGGTCTCCCAGTACAATGATCGCTGCTGAGGCGGAATGCACTTTATATTGTCCAAATGCGGCTTCTCTTACTTGTTCTTTGAGACCTTCTGTTTGGACGACGACATACTGTGTGTGCTGTAAGTTAAAAGCAGATGGTGCCATTTTGACCTCTTCAAAAATGCTGTTAAGCTCTTCTCTTGAGAGATATTTGGCAAAAAATTTGATGCGGATCGTCTTTCACGTACCAATGTATCAAAGCTGAGTGTCATCTTGTTTCCCCTTTTCGTGAAGTTGTTCTGCACCTAAACCAATTTTTTTTAGTAATTCAATGAGCTGTTCTTTTTCTTCTTTTTCAATAAAGGTTAGGTTTTGTGAAATGACATCTGTGTGTTTAGGAAAAATGTCGTCAAACAATTGCTTTCCTTTTTCCGTCAGTAATACATGAAATACACGTTTATCAGAGGGCGCACATTGCCTTTTCACGAGCTCTTGTTTTTCTAGTTTGTTCACGACATATGTCATACTTCCACTTGGGATTGACAGGATGTCGCTGATTTTTTGGACGGGATGTGGCCCCTTACTATAAAGCAATTCAAGGATCTGAAAGTTTTCAAATCCGATATCATAACGTTCAATGTCTGTTTGGATATTTGTAAAAAGGGCTTGATAGGCTTTCATCCACACGCGGAATAGCCTTAAGTCTAATTCATGTTCATGCTGCACCATGGCAACTACTCCTTTTTCAAGAAATCCTAACACTAGGATATATGATTGTCAACGAGTTTGTTTCATAAAAAAAAGACCACCTCAGGTCAGTGATCCTCTTCTTTTAAGACAAAATGCAATTCAGCTATCTGCTTGTATTGTTTGACTTCTTTTAATGAAAACTTGGATTCTATATCCGCTGGGGAAAACAGAGGAATGCCTCTTCCAATCATGACAGGAGCGATTTGAAGGTAAAGCTCATCAACCAATCCTGCTTTGATAAAAAACTGAAGCAGTTCCCCGCCGCCGACAATCCAGATATGCTGACCTGTTTCATTTTTTAATTTTTCCACAAATGATAAGATATCTTCACGAATGATGTGAGTTCCTTTCAGACTGTCTTGTAAAGTACGTGACATGATATAACATGTCTTTCCTTCATAAGGAAACTCATCCGGTGACAGCTGTAGAACCTGCTCATATGTATTTCGCCCCATGATCAGCGTATCAACTGACGCATAAAAGTCATCATAGTTCGTATCTTCTTCGCCCTCTGTTCCTATTAACCAATCGAGCCTGTGATCCTCTCTCGCTAAATAGCCATCGATACTCATTGCCCCATAAAAAAGCAGCTTCCTTTTCTGACTCAATTCCATCACTCCTTACCCTATATAAGAACATACATTCTATTTTAATTGTATCAGAAAGGAAAGACAAAGTATACATGGATTTTTCATCATCCGTTTTCATGTCTTCAACACCGTGATTCAATAAGGTATCCTCTTCAGGTAATGATATAATAAAATCAGTTCAATCAATGATCATACTTGGAGGAGAGACTGATGATACGACGACTTGATCATATCGTGTTGACTGTACAACATATGGAGGACACCATTCGCTTTTATACAAACGTATTAGGAATGAAGGAAGAAACCTTTGGAGAAGGCCGTAAAGCGCTTCGTTTTGGTTTACAGAAGATCAATCTTCATGAAGCTGGTCATGAAGATGAGCGGGCAGCGGCTCACCCACTTCCAGGCTCTAGTGATTTGTGCTTTATCACCGATTTAGATATGGACAGTTTGCTGCTGCACCTTCGCAAGCAAGTCGTTCCTATTGAAGAGGGACCAGTCAGGCGCACAGGCACATTAGGTCCGGTTGAATCTGTTTATATCCGTGATCCTGATCTGAATTTAATTGAAATATCTCGATATATAGAGGAGGGTGATCCGTCATGACCCGCTTATTTTTGAGACCGATTGAAGAACAGGATTATCCGGGGATTCAAAAAGGATGCCAACATGCAGAAACACTTTACATGACTGGCACACGAAAAACGTTCACACTAGAAGAAATTCGTTCAGCCTACACCCGATTTTTACAAGATGACAGCAGACGAGATTTCGCCATTTGTCTGTTAGACACGAAAGAAATGATTGGGGATGCGGCGATTGTGGATATTGATTTAATCAATCATACAGCAAGCTTCCGCATTGCGCTTCATGGACCAGAACATTTCCAAAAAGGCTATGGCACTGAAGCTGTCCGAATGGTTCAAGCATTCGCCTTTGAGACGTTAGAACTCAATCGCCTTGAGCTCGAAGTCTTTTCCCACAATCCGAGAGCCTTCAGAAGCTATGAGAAAGCCGGATTTCAATATGAAGGAAAAAGGCGTCAAGCGCTTTATTTCAATGGTACCTACTCAGATGTGATCATCATGGGCATCCTTCGTGAAGAATACAATCAGATGAACAGTGGAGATGCCCCTGCTTAAGAAGGGACATCTTTTTTTAAAAATTGAATCGCTGTGACGATGATCAAACAAATCATGGAAGAGAGAACGATAGAGACGCTTGATATACTAAATGCCATGCCTTCCCATCTGCCAATGAAGAAACTGGCTATCAATAAAACCAATCCAAATAGAATGAAGCATATTGGGAGGATCAGCCCCGCATGACGGTTTCTGCCTCTTCTCCCTGCCCACCATGAGAGACACAATACAACAATTGTAAAAATAGCGGTTTGCAGCCAAAACATGTTGTTTCAACTCACTTTCTCTTTTTTTATTTTATGATGATGGAGGTACTTCCAATGAACATGAGACCCATTGAGCAAAAAGACAACCCGTATATCGCAGCGATTATCCGCCAGTCACTAGAATCGGCGAATCTGGCGATTGAAGGAACCGCCTACACTGATCCCCACCTTGACCAGCTGTTCGAATACTATCAATCATTGACTCATGCAGCCTATTGGATTGCTGAAGAGAATGGCGATATTATGGGCGGCGTTGGCATTGCTCCATTTACTAACGGAATATGTGAATTACAAAAGCTTTATTTAAGTCCAAAGGCACAAGGAAAAGGTGCGGGCAAAAAACTGATGGATACGGCGCTGCAATATGCCTCTACATACTTTGAAGCATGTTATTTAGAAACCCGCCAGGAATTAACTGCGGCTACAGGCCTTTATCAGCGATATGGCTTTTCTCTTCTTTCAGAGCCGCTTGAAGGCTCTGAGCATTCTGCAATGGATGCTTGGTATCTCAAAACCTTTTCATCATGAACAATAAAACAATCGATAGGTTTTTGTCCGCTGAAAGCCTAACTTTTCTGCCAGTTTGATCGAAGTTAGGTTATGGACATCGCAATCCCAATGCGGTGTCCTCTTATTTTCAAGACAACTCTTGATCATCTGCTGACCTGCCAGCTGCGCTAAACCTTTCCCCCGGCAGGCTTCCTCTGTCCAAATATCTATCTCCACACGATCTTCACTTGAAAAAATGGAGACACATTCACTCACCACGTTCTCACCATCTAAGATAGCAACTCCGATTCCTTTTGATAGGAAGCGCGCCGCTCTCCCCCAATAGGCTTCGTAATAGCTAGGAGGAAAAGCCCTGCTTGCCTTGATCACCTGTTCATTTGTCCGCTCTACTCTGTAGCCTGAATGAGTCGCAAGAACATAAGATTTTGCTTGCGAAAAAACGTACGCATGTCTTTCCATCTCATTCAGATGTGACCCAAGACATTTTTTCATCATCACATCTGTTGATTGATTCGCTGAAAATACGGTAAACCGGCCATTTTGTCTTCTCTGCCTTTCGTAAACATCCACAATGAACGCCGAGCAGTGTGACAACTCCTCCTCTCTCTTCCCTGCAACATAATAAATGCCGCATGCTGTTTCGAGAAAATAAATACGAGGGTGCACTGCATCATCTACATAAAGATCCCCTTGTATAAAACCTTCCATGACCGCATCTACAAACACTGGATATGCCGGATCGATCTGGCGAATTCCTTCTTTTATCGATGCTGTCCTTTGCTTTTCCAAAAGATGCATGGCGCCCCCTTTTCCAAACATGTTCTTTTTTTCCATTATATATAAAAAAATGCGCGCATGCAGTGACTCTTTGCAACAAGAATTGTTATGCATCAAAATCAAAAAATGGCACAGGCATTGAATCGTCTGAAGCCACAGTCATAAAAAAAGAGACCTCACTCAAGGTCTCTTTTCTGTTATTCTGCCGCAGGCTCTTCTGCCTTCCCCTTCCAAATAAGGGTTAAGCCTAATCCGAGAAATAAGACAACACCTGCGAACAGAAATGGGAAATGTATATTTTGATCGAATAAAATCCCGCCAAGGGCTGGGCCGAAAATCGTACCTAGGCTTGTGTAGGTAGAGTTCATCCCTGCGACAAATCCTTGTTGATTGCCAGCGATTTTTGATAAGAAGGTCGTTAATGCTGGACGCAATAAATCAAACGCTAAGAAAATCACACATGTGACAATGAGGACTACCATAAAGCCTGAGACGACAGTTGAAACAAAAGCGAGCACCGCTCCAACAATCAAGCATAGCTGAATGACTCTTTTTTCCCCAAGGGTATTTACGAGTTTCCCAAACACCAGCACTTGGATGATGACCGCCACAATCGAGCTGACCGTAATAATCACCGCAATATCTTTTGGACCAAATCCAAACTTATGATTTGTAAACAGGCTGAAGACCGTTTCATACGCAGACAGTCCAAACGCGAGGACAAACACAATGATAAAAGCGATGAGATAGCTTGGATGGATCGATTTTTTCAAATCCTTAAAGAAGGTGGATTCCTTCACTTGATCCATCTGCTTCGCTCGCTCTTCTTTTGTTAATGGCTCCTTTAGCAAAAGCATAGACGAAATGACAGCTATAAAGGCAATCCCTGCTGCAAAGAAGAATGGCAGGCGTACGCCGTATTCTGCGATAAATCCACCAATCCCAGGACCAATAATAAAGCCGGTACTAATGGCCGCTGACACATATCCCATTGCCTTTGATCTTTCTTGAACGGTCGTGATATCAGCGACATAAGCAGTGACAGCTGGCATGATAAATGCCGCACTAATACCGCCTAGCAGCCTTGCAAAATACAGCACATACACGTGTGTCCCAAGACCGAAGACAAGTTCTGATAACGCAAATAGAAATAGTCCTGACACAATCATAATCTTTCTTCCATAACGGTCTACCCATCTCCCTGCAATAGGTGATGCAATGAGCTGAGCCACAGCAAACGCCGCCACAAGGTATCCCATCGTACTCCCTGTTAGATGCATCACATTCATGAATAGCGGCATGACAGGAATAATAAGACCAATGCCTAAAAACGCAATAAATATGTTACTTAATAAAATAACGAGTACAGCTTTTTGCTCACGAATCGGTTTTTGCATGATGTTTGTTTCCCCTTTATTGATTCAATTGTTACTCATGATGGTTGATTCCGTGAATAATCAATGAGATCGCTTGTTTTTGTAATTCTTTTTTCTCTTCGATTGGATCATTTTTATACAACACGTCTAATCCGTAAAAAACGGATAATAATATTTTCACCGTTGACTCGACATGCTGGATCGACCAGCTGCCATCTTTGTTACCTTTAAGTATGATGTCTCTCATCACATCATCAAAGTCGACATCAATCTTGTTCAGCCGTTCCATGACCTCGTCTGATGTAAAGGCACTTGCACAAAATTCCTCACTTGCTCTCATTAATGGGTAGTTAATGCCCATTTGACTGAGCAGCTCTGCAAATCCTGCGAGCTGATCAATGGCCTGGTGCATCGTTTGTTTTTCCTGATGCCACGTCTCCATCATCAAGAGGTGATCCTCTTCCATGATATGAAGGAACAAAAACTCTTTTCCTTTAAAATGGTGATAAAGATTGCCTTTACTAACTTCAGCCGCCTCTAGAATATCTCGCACAGATGTTTCTGAATATCCCTTTTTTGCAAATAAATCACGTGAAGCGGTGACGATTTTTTGCTTCGTCTTCTCGCTCTTTTCAGCCCCGCTTTGTGTACTTGTCATCTTTCACAATCCCTTCTATCTTGCTTTTCTTCATCAGGACAAGTCAAAACCGACCAGTTGGTTTATTTTTTTATTATAAATGGATCTTATTCAAAATACAATGAAAAAGTCATCGAAACAATCACTTATGCCATCTCTTCATTTAAACCATCTTAATATTTAACTTCACTTAACTATAAATATTGCCTATAATGGAATAGAGGTGATGTCATTGGATGCAGAAATCATTCATTACAGTAAAAAAATTATTGAATACTCGAATGCACTAGGCTCCATCTATGTAGAAGAGTATCAACGATTTTTAAAACATGAATATGCAGATTTATCAGCCAAACAAGAGCTGACACTTGAATTATTACGGACAAAAACAAGAACAATCAACGAACTAGCTGATTACTTTTCAATTTCGGCAAGTGCCGCTAGCCAGCTTGTATCAAAGCTTGAACAACTTGGCTATGTCAAACGAGAAATTAATCCACATAACCGACGGGAAATCATTGTTGATTTTGCTCAAAAGGGGCATGACTTTCACAAGAATACAGAAGAAATTCAATTGCACCTCATTCAAAAATATTATGCAAAGCTTCCAAAAGAAGATTTAAAAACATTATTGTCTCTATACGAAAAAATCTATCAGATTGCGAAAGAAGCGCCTTAATACGGTGTTTCTTTCTCCAACATTTAAGCTAGATAAACTATTAAGGAGATGAAAGTATGGATAGCATTCTTTTAAAAGATGGTCGTCATATTGGTTTGTGTGAATACGGGGATCTTGAAGGGTTTCCAGTATTCTTTTTTCATGGAACTCCTGGATCAAGAGTGATGTTTTTAGATGATGACCCCATTTCTAAAGAGCTCGGTGTTCGTCTCATCTGTTTAGACAGACCAGGATTTGGTTTATCTACCCCTCAACCTGACCGTACGATTTTAGATTGGGCAAAAGATGTGTTGGAAGTAGCAGATCATCTCGGCGTTCACCATTTTTCAGTGATGGGTGTATCTGGAGGCGGCGCATTCGCTGCTGGCTGTGCTTATCAATTGCCGAATCGAGTCCTTTCAGCCGCTCTGATTTCAAGTACAACGCCATTTCAAAACGGAAAACCGCCTAAAAGTATGCTCAAAGAAAACAAATTGGCTTTTTTCCTCAGTAAGAAGTTTCCTTGGCTATTAAGAGCAAGCTATCGTTCCCAGAAGAAAATGATTGAGAACAAACCAGAGAAATTTAAGAAGCTGGCTAAAAACGGGAACAAGCATTTACATCCGTGGGACCGTCAATTCCTTCAAACCGATGAGCAGTTAGAGATGATGATGACACATTTACACGAAGCCACTCGTCAATCGGTGGATGAATGTATTCATGAACCAGATTTACTCTCGCGTCCGTGGGCATTCGATATGAAAGATATTCAAATCCCAGTTGATGTATGGCATGGAAAAGAAGATTCCATGGCTCCGTTTGTCGAAATAGAAAAAATAGCTCCTAACATTCCAAACGTCAAAACCTATTATATCGATGAAGCGGGACATTTTCTTACGGATGTAGACGATATTTGGCGAGATATTTTACTCTCTTTAAAAACACGTGCAGAAGAGCAGCATCAGGAGCACGTATAAAAAAAGACCCGAAGCTTCGGGTCCCTTTCTTCATTAATATTTTTCATAATATGCCTGCACTTTACTTGGATCTTTTGTCTTCGTTAGAGCGAGCATAAGTAGAATGCGTGCTTTTTGTGGATTCAATGAATCCGATGAAACAAAGTGATGTTCATCATCCATTTTTTCATGGGTCACAATTCCATTTCCTGCACGGCTTGATCTCACGAGGACCACGTCTTTCTTCACGGCATCTGTTGCCCCTTTGATGGCTTCTGTTGACATGGTTCCATTTCCGGCTGCGGCAACGACAATGCCTTTCGCTCCTGCTTTTACTGCTGCATCATACATGTATTTTTGATCATTTTGATAGCCGTATAAAATATCGACTTGTGGTAATTCTTTTATGTTTGATACATCAAATTCACTTTCAGACGTATGTTTTCTTGTTGGTTCGTTATAAAAGGAAACCACTTCACCAGCAATTTCTCCAATGTAGCCTTGCTCAAGAGACTTGAAGGAATCGGTTGTGGTCGTGTTTGTCTTTGTAATAAATCGAGCTGATGCAATTCGGTCATTTAATGTGACCATGACCCCTTTGCCTTTGGCTTCTTTTGTGGATGCAATTTTCACAGCATGATACAAGTTCAGCGGGCCATCCGCACTGATAGCAGACGCTGGTCTCATTGAGCCAACGACCACAACTGGCTTATTACTTTTGACAACCAAATGTAAAAAGTAAGCGGTCTCTTCAAGTGTATCTGTTCCATGTGTGATGACAATCCCATCGACTTGATCATCGTTTAAGAGTTTATTGACTCGTTTGGCTAATTTTAAAAGAAGAGCATCATCCACATTTTCACTGCCTACGTTCGCCACCTGCTCACCTGTTACGTTTGCAATATCCTTCAACTGAGGAACTGAAGCAATGACTTTATCGATGCCAAGTGAACCAGATTTATACCCTGTCGTATCTGTATCACTGTCTGAACTGCCAGCAATCGTCCCGCCCGTCGCTAATACCTTAATATTAGACAAGGACTTATTACCTGTTTCTACGGCTGTCGTTTTGTCTTTTGATTCCTTAGATGCTGTTTCGTTTTCGCTTTGATTTTTCTCTTGGGTACTTGTATTGGCACAAGCTGCTGTCGACATTAATAAAACAGAAAGAAGGACAGCACCTAACCATTTTGTTACGTTCATTCGATCATCTCTTTTCTTAAATGTGATGGATTCAAAGCTATATCTCTTTCTATAGGGTTTACTTTATACCAATCCTTCATTCATCAGCATGAGGCGAAAGTTACAGAACCAAATAAAGGCAAAAAGGTCATTATCACAATCATTTCTTTACATCTAAATACCTAACTTTTTTTAAAAAAGATAATATTGAGGTTGTTCAATTATTAACAGTAAACGATGCTAGATCATCAATTTATGATAAAATATAGTGAATTTTACAAAAAGGAGTATACATATTGCAAAAGCTTCAATCATTTCACAAAATCCTAATAACACTAATCCTTAGTTCGATTTTACTCAGTCTGTTCGTATGCTTCTATCCACCGATTCAGGGTGAGCCTACGTTTATGGTATTTTACGTTCCCATCTTTTTTGTTTATTATTTCGTCTTTGCGGTTCCTTTGCAGTTGTTGTTTTCTTTGCAACCAAAGGCTTTCCATCCACTTTATCTAGCTGCTTATTTACTGATTGCAATGGTTGTCATGCTTTTTGTGATTGATGGAATTGGGAGTTCAGCATCTATACCTATCGTTATCATGAGCAGTCTCATCTACTGGATCTTTGATTCTTTGCTTTATCAAAGAACGCATGAAAAAAACACCTAATGTGAAGGTGTTTTTAGCTGCTCGAGTATATGTTCACAATGATCCAAGTACGCTTGGCTCAGTAGGAAATCTTTCGGTGCGGCGATCGCTGCTAATGTGATCAGGGCATTGGAATGATGAATGAGCGGATTCAGCATTGAATGCTCTACGTCTCTTATTGTTTGAATATGCAACCATTGAGGTGCTACTTCTTTCTCGTAGATCGTTTTTGTTTCAGCGGAATCTACGTTTCGGTCATTTTGTGCCAAAACCAAATAGATCGGTGATTGGATGCGCTTGATATCTGAAGTGGCATCGGCTTTCATGTTCTTTTGTATGAATTCAAATCGATCTTTTGTCATCTCTTGATCGTCCGTTTTCTTTTGATATGTGCGAAATGCCGCGCCTTCTTCTAATAATTTGTTTTGCTCATCTTCTTTTTCGATTGTTTTTTGAATTTGTTCTTGAGATGCATTCGTTTCTTTTAATGTTTGAAGTGTATTGTACCTTCCCTGTCTCATCCAATTGATAGCAGGCCCGACAAGGATGGAGGCTGTGATATCGGTTCGATCTGTCATTACTTTTGGGATCACCCAGCCCGCTTGGCTTGCTCCCCATAAGATGATTTGTTTTGATTGAAGATTATGCTCTTTCTTCGACCATTTGATCACATTCTCTACTTCCTTTGCACGATCATCCATGGATTGATGCAGCCAGTTTCCTTCTGATTGACCCACCCCGGGCTTATCCCATGATATAGACGCATAGCCTTGCTTTGCAAAGCGTTCCATTAAAGGTCTGTATCCTCCGTCATATGTGGCATTTTGTGGACCATCTCCGTGTACAAAAAGGACAATTCCTTTTATTGACTCCTTCTTAGGTGTTGTGACGATACCTGATAATGTCCCATCCGCAGTCTCCATGACGACTTCCTTTTCATTCATAGCAAAGCTGTTTTCATAAAATACAAATGCTGTGATAAAAATGAATGCCGATGCAGCGATGATCAGCCAAATCCTTTTTTTCAAGTTCTATTCCCCGCTCTCTGTTCAACTGTATACACCATGGAATCTTGGTACGTGACAGAGACTGGTACATTCTCATATAAGATCATATAAGAAGGCTGGTCAAACGGAGCTTCGTGTAGAAAAGCCTCAATTTCTTCAATGACTTTCTCTTCATCTTCGGCTAAAAAACTTTTAACCGCGTAAGAACCTGCATCCAGTCTCACATCGTAATCCTGTTCATTTGATACATAATAAGAAATGGTTGAGTCATCTTGCAAATTGATCACATAATATCTCTCCTCAAAAAGAGACAGATCCAGATCCTTTTGGTGAACGATTTGTTTAAAATCGAGCTCTGTTTCAGTCTTTAGAAGATGATCTGGGATCTGTTTTAAATAACGAATTGGCCGATCTTGAGTGGTTGTTTGATGAAGCTGAAGGTTGTTTTGAATCGACAGCATATGCTCCAGACGCTGTTTCACTTCGCTCAATTCCTGTAATTGCTTCTCGACCTGATCCAGCATACCTTGATAGGACAGAGTCATACCGGGTTCTTTCGAAAAGCTCTCGCTGATATCTTTTAAAGAAAACCCCGCCTTTTTTAAGAAGAGGATTTGATAAAGGGTGTAAATTTCTTTTTCATCAAATAATTGGTACCCATTTTGAGCGACCTTCGCAGGGCGGACGAGATCCTGTTCTATATAATGACGAAGCGTATACTTTGTGATGTTTAATAGCTTACATACTTCTCCACTTGTTACATACGTCACTAGATTCCCTCCTTGTGTACATAGTCTAAACCATGTGGTTACCACACAGTCAATCATGCCATAAAAAAATCACCGAGGACATCTTCCCTCAGTGATGTGTCATTTCTATTTCATACTTGGACCAGCATGTGAAAAAATCGGATCTTTCAATTCAAAATCAAATGTCTTGCCGTCAACAATACCGACTGTTTTTTCATGGTCATAAAGCTCAAGCAGACAAGCTGCCATTTCTTTTGATGTATGATATTTCTTGATATTGACTTCATATTCGAATTGATCTACATCTAATGAACGCTTTGCAAATTCTGATTCTGTTGCAGAAGGTGCTAATATTTTCGCCTGTAACTTAGCTCCCTTTTCTTTCAACTCTAGTGCCAATCCTTCTGTAAAGGCGCTCACGTAAAACTTCGTGGCCGAATAGGTGACGGCATTGCCGACGACTGTATAGCCCGCTCTTGAAGAAATGTTGATCAGCTGAGCCCCTTCTACTTGCTCATAATCACGAACAAATAAAGTGGATAAAATCGTTAAGGCTTCGATATTCAGATGAAGCATATCCCCAATTTTACTTACATCCTGTTCTCCTATCGAGCCGAAATGGCCGAATCCTGCATTATTAATGAAGGTGTCGAGCTCATATTCAGCCAATGATTCATAAAATGAATACACTTGCTCCATGTCGGTTAAATCGACAGACTGTATATTTACTTTGATATCGGGATATTGATCAAGAATCTCCTTCTTCAGTTCTTGGAGTTTCTCGAGCCGGCGTGCAGCTAAAATAAGGTTTTTGCCTCGTGCTGCAAAGGCCAGTGCCGCCTCATATCCAATACCTGAACTTGCTCCTGTAATGACTGTATAGCTCATTTTATATCCCCCTATGAACGTCTTCTAACTAGTTAAATTATAACGACAGCACTTTGCTCTAGTCAATTTTGAAGAGAATCACAGGGGTGACTTGTCTAGCTTCATTCATCATGTTGGAGGATGTCATGTTGAGATTTTTTTGTTAATTTGTGAAAAACCAATTGGTAGGAATGTTCGATTAACTCCTCTACAAATGAAGCTGGAATGTCTGCATCAAGGTAAATGGAATTCCAATGAGTCTTATTCATATAATAGCCCGGAATAATCCCCTCATGCATCTCTCTTAGTTCTTCAGCACGTTGAGGGTCACATTTTAAAGTGATAACAGGCTTTCGATTCGCATCTCCGCCCATCATAGCAAACATCTTTCCACCAATATGATATCGATCTGCCTGCCATTCTGGCTGATAATCATGGGTGACTCCTTTTAAAGAAAGACAAAATGCCTGTAGATTCTCTTTTTCCATTAGATTCGCTCCTTTTTTAAGTCTACTATTCTTTCTATTATATCGACTATAAAGGCATATATCTGATCTTTTTCATTCACTTCACAACAATAAAGCACAGGCCCGCTAGGTTCTGTGCTTTTCTATCAATGCTTCTTTCTTATTCAAACGCCTTCTTCAATTGATCACTCATGAGATGCCAAGCCTCTTCAGCTATTTCTAAATCTCCGGCATGCGTGAAGGCGTGGGGAACTCCTTTAAACTGTCTGTACGTGACGTCTATCCCTGCTTCTTTTAACTTCTCCGCATATTGTTCGGCTTCTTGAGCTAGCGAATCTCTTTCAGCTGTGATAACGAGAGCTGGTGGCATTTGTGCCAAGGATGAACGATCGGCAAAGATTGGAGAAACGAGCGGATTGCGCGGATCTTGGCCTTGCAGATAGAAGGCATTAAAGAGCCTCGCCATTTCAACTGGGATCGCTTCTTCAAACGCTGGCTTTTGTGCTGGATCAGTGGCTAAATCAAGTGGCGGATAATCAAGCACTTGATAGACAATCGGGAGTTGGTTCCCTTTTTGAATATTTAAGAGACAAGCAGCCGTTGCCAAGTTTCCTCCTGCGCTATGTCCGCCAATGGCTACTCTATTAGGATCTATTTGAAGCTCATCAGGGTGTTCATACAGCCACTTCAGCACATCATAGCATTCATGAAGAGCGGCTGGGAAAGGGTGCTCTGGAGCAAGCTGATACTCGACATTGACGACGATACATTGGGCTCGGTCTGCAATGACCGGACACCAGTGGTTATCCATTTCAGCACTGCCTAGAATAAATCCTCCGCCATGTAAATTCACAAAAACAGGAAGCGGCTGCTTTGATGTGTTGACCGGCTTAAATACCCATACCTTTGTTTCGCCAGCACTTGTTGGAATGTCATATTCCATTTTGTTCACTTCAGGTGGATGGACTGGTTTTAGTTCCGATTGACTCGGTAATGAACCTTCAGATGGTTGACGTAATGACTCAGCGATTTTGATTTGTTCTTGTAAGTTCATGATCTCAGTCTCCTATCTTATTCATTTCTTCTTAACTCATTCGTTCCTTTTTCCTCTTTTCCTTCTACTGAATCAGCAGCACATTCTCATTGGTTCACTTTTTATCTATCTCCCCATTTTCGCCCTCTTTGAAACAAGCATTGAGAATATAAAAAAAGCACTGCGGCGCTAAGTCCTCAGTGCTTTTCATCTGTTTTATGAAACTTGCTGTTCTACCTTCACTCGTTTAATAAAGAAAGCGATGATCAAACCAATGACGGTCACGATCACAGCAAAGATAAATGCATGCTGGACTCCATTTGTAAAGGCGAGCAGTTGGTTCATCGGATTTGCAGGATCAGCCACATTTTCCATAAAGCTGCGGGTTCCTGATGAAAGGATCGAAATACCAACCGCAGTACCAATGGCTCCTGACACCTGCTGCAATGTATTCATAATCGCTGTACCATGCGGATATAGCTCTGGCGGCAGCTGATTTAATCCATTTGTTTGTGCAGGCATCATGATCATCGCGATGCCGACCATTAATGTAATATGAAGGGTCACAATGTATCCAATCGATGTATTCACACTTAGATTGGTAAAACCTAACATCGTCACTGCGACGATAGCAAGCCCTGGAATCACAAGCCATTTCGGTCCAAACTTATCAAATAAACCACCCATGATTGGAGATAGCAGACCGTTGATAATTCCACCTGGCAATAGCATTAAACCTGCTGTAAATGTCGTTAGTGCCAAGGATGTTTGCAGATACAATGGCAAAATCATCATAGCAGACAGCATGACCATCATACAAACTAAGATCAGCAGTAACCCAATGACAAACATCGGATATTTAAACGGGCTTAAGTTCAGCATCGGTTCCTTCATATTCAACTGTCTGAGAGAGAATACAAGAATCCCAATGACACCTACTGCAATTGCAACGATCACATGCATACTGCTCCAGCCGCCGCCTTCACCGGCACTGCTAAAGCCATACACAATTCCTCCGAAACCAATGGTTGAAAGCACAATCGATAAGATGTCGATTTTCGGTCTTGTTGGTTCTGTAATATTTTGCATAAAGATAAAACCAAAGACGAGTGCAGCTATTAATAGCGGAAGTGAAATCCAGAAAATCCAATGCCACGTCAGCGATTTCAAAATAAGACCAGAGACCGTTGGACCAACAGCTGGTGCAAACATGATCACAAGACCTATAATCCCCATAGATCTGCCTCGTTTATGAGGCGGGATGATCACCAAAATCGTATTGAACATCAATGGAAGAAGCAATGCTGTTCCGACTGCCTGTACGACACGTGCCACCATTAAAATACTAAAGACTGGTGCAACTGCTGCGATAAAAGTTCCAATGATCGAAAAGACGAGCGACGTCATGAAAAGCTGTCTTGTTGTAAACCACTGAAGAATGAGTCCTGAAATTGGTACGAGAATACCAAGTGTTAATAAATATCCTGTTGTTAGCCACTGAGCTGTCGTCGCTTCAATTCCAAAGTCTAACGTTAAGCTTCTCAGCGCCATATTTAGTGCCGTTTCACTGAACAGGCCAATAAAACCGGCTGTAATAAATGAGATAATAATGGGCAGCGTTCGAATATGAGAAGCTGCTGCTTGCTGTTTGTTCATAGTAGGTTGGCTCCTTTTCTTTTTCAATTTAAATCAATCATAGGAAGTGAGGACGGTTAGAAATGAGCCACTTCAATGTCTATTGAAAACAGATAAAATCTGTTTTTCTGCAGCGAATTGAGCGATTTTTTCAATTGAATAACCAGATTCATGAATATAAAACATTAGTTCAGGCGTCATCGGAGAGGACATACAAAGTGTCGTCAGCTCAATATCCTGTATATTCGCTTCCCCTTTTTCATCTGCTTCTTCTAGCAAATCACGAATCATTTGTCTAAGCGATTGACTGTAATGACAGTCATACACTTTGCTTGTCTGCTCTAAATTCCCAGATATCGTAAGCATCCGAATCCAGTCTAAATGATGACCGACAATGAGATGAATTTCTTCGAGCACATAACGCAAACGTTCATGAACCGACTGGTCACTGATTTTGCTCAAGTAAAGATGCAAAGCAGGGATCAGCTGTTCAAATTTTTCTCCAAGGATAGAAAGGCACAAATCACTTTTATTGGCATAACGGCGATAAAGAGTACCCTGCCCAACACCAGCTGTTTTGGCAATTTTATGCATGCTGACATTTTCCACGCCAAATTCCTGAAACAAAGTAAAAGCGACCTCTTCAATTTCCTTCCCAATATCCTTTTCCATGATGCTACACCTTCTTTACCTTCATCCATATTGCACTTCTCTCTATGTGTTCAATCAAAACTTTTTGGTTTTCATTAGGACAATTGTACCGGTATTATCTTACGGACAACTGTCCGCTTTGTCAATCATTCTTTAGTAAATAGCCTGAAAAAGATCATTTTCTTTCGTAACTTCCTATGAAATAAGAGAAAAATCTAGTAAAAAATCCTCTTTAATATCATATATTAGACCGATTCTCCATTTCGAGAGAATCATGTATGATCAATTAAGAAAGCGCTTTCAAAATAAGAGAGGGGAATGCCTACATGTCTTACCGTGTGAAACGAATGTTGATGCTGCTTGTCACTGGAATCGTATTGAGTTTATCCACATTTACTGCGGGTGCCTCAGCTCAAACAGGCGGATCGTTTTATGAGCCTTTTAACAACTATAATACGGGGTTATGGCAAAAAGCCGATGGGTACTCGAATGGAAATATGTTTAACTGTACGTGGCGTGCAAACAATGTCTCCATGACGTCGTTAGGGGAAATGCGATTATCGCTCACAAGTCCTTCCTATAATAAGTTTGACTGCGGAGAAAACCGTTCCACTCAAACATATGGCTACGGCCTTTATGAAGTCAGTATGAAACCAGCCAAAAATGTTGGGATCGTGTCTTCGTTCTTTACTTATACAGGACCGACTGATGGTACGCCTTGGGATGAAATTGACATCGAATTTCTTGGAAAAGATACGACAAAGGTTCAGTTTAACTACTATACCAATGGTGTAGGAAATCATGAAAAGATCGTCAACCTTGGTTTTGATGCAGCAAACTCTTATCACACGTATGCATTTGACTGGCAGCCCAACTCGATCAAATGGTATGTGGACGGACAATTAAAACATACTGCCACTACTCAAATCCCTCAAACTCCAGGAAAGATTATGATGAACCTCTGGAATGGTGCAGGTGTCGATGAATGGCTCGGCTCCTATAACGGTGTTACACCACTCCACGCGCATTATAACTGGGTGCGTTACACAAAAAGATAACCACACCACAAAACCTGTGACAAGTCACAGGTTTTTCTTCATTTAAATAGAGCTGGTTTTTAGTTGATGAACTAGCTTTTGTTCATAACTGTGGATAATATCTTCATAACTTTCTATCTTGTAATCTAATCGCTTAATCGTCTCTTCGATTTCCTTTTGCTTTTCTACAAGTCTTTCTCTCTCATTGACCAAAATACTTTTTCGCGAGGACAGGGTATGATCCTCGCCCTCGATAAATAAAGCAGTATATTCTCGAAGTGCATCAATTGAGAGACCCGCATTTCTCATACATTTGATAAATTCAATCCACTGAATATCCTCTTCTGCATAATCACGAACACCGTTTTCATCACGACGGATCGGTCGAATTAAACCAATATTCTCGTAGTATCTGAGCGTAGCAGTAGATAAATTGAGCTGCTTGGCGGCTTGTGCTATTTTCATTGTTTTCACCCTTCTCTTCTTCTCTCACCTTATGAAAAATGAAATTCCTTCTTCTCATCATCTCCAATTTGATAGAGAACGCAAGATGCTTTTGGCTCAATTCTTTATTTAAGGATGTTGAAAAGCCTGAAGAGGGTTCTCTATTGACTTAGAGTTCACTTTAAGACGTACAGTATAGAAGTAGAACAGAATCTTACTTTTGAAAGGATGATTTAGAATGTGTCAGACGCACCAATCAAACGTTTTAAGTGTTTCACATGCAAAAGCGAACTTTGAACGGACAACCATTGAACGAAGAGCGCTTCGTCCACATGATATTTTAATTGATATTCAATTTAGCGGGATCTGTCATTCAGATATCCACAGCGCCTTTGATGAATGGGGCGGCGGTATTTTCCCAATGGTTCCGGGTCATGAGATTACTGGAGTCGTGGCCGATACCGGCGATGATGTGACGAAGTTTCAGATCGGAGACCGCGTAGGTGTTGGCTGTTTTGTTGATTCCTGCGGCACCTGTGAATATTGCCAAAATGGAGACGAGCAATATTGCAAGAAAGGAGTCGTCCAAACCTATAATAACCTCGATTATGACGGGGAACCAACTTACGGCGGCTATAGTCAGAAGATTGTCGTGACAGAGCGCTTTGTCGTCAGCATTCCAGATCAACTATCCCTTGATGCCGCAAGTCCTCTTCTCTGCGCTGGCATTACCACTTATTCTCCGTTAAAGCACTGGAAGGCAGGTCCTGGCAAAAAAGTCGCCATCGTCGGGATGGGCGGACTCGGTCATGTGGCCATTCAATTCGCACGTGCACTTGGCGCTGAAGTCACAGTATTGAGCCGCTCTATGAATAAAAAAGAAGAAGCACTGTCATTTGGCGCAAAAGACTATTTTGCTACAAGTGATCCTGATACATTTAAAACTCTATCCGGCCAATATGACCTCATTCTCAATACGGTCTCTGCTAATATCAATGTAGACGCCTATTTGTCCTTACTTCGAGTAGACGGAACCTTGGTGAATGTCGGTGCACCACCTGAGCCAGATCAGTTCCATGTCTTTTCATTAATCACCGGGCGCCGCAGCATTGCTGGTTCACTCGTTGGCGGCATCCAAGAAACACAAGAAATGCTCGATTTCGCAGCTGCTCACCATATCGCACCACAAATTGAAGTGATCAACGCAAGTCAAGTTGATGAAGCGTATGAACGTGTGCTGAAAAGTGATGTGCGTTATCGGTTTGTCATTGATATTTCGACATTATGATCGGATTCTATCTGGAAAGACCAGCTCAATGGCTGGTCTTTTTTAATGGTGGATATCCTGTTTTTCTTGTAATGAAATTCTAGAGGATATATTCAAAAATCATCCAACATTTTCATGAAATAATCTCTTTTTTTTAGAACTAAATTTATTGACAAAAAATAAATAAACATGTTATTATTAAAAATTTGATTATTTTACCCCTAAGTGTGGTACCCTTAAAGTAGATACATGATATGGAGGCGGATGATATGTTTCAAATTGGTGATAACATTGTTTATCCAATGCACGGAGCAGGTATAATTGAAGCCATAGAAGAAAAAGAATTTTCTGATGAAAAACAACAGTATTATGTGATTAATATGTCAATCAGTCATATGAAAGTGATGATTCCAACACGGAAAATATCGGGTTCACGCATTAGACCTGTTACAGATATACTGGCATTAAACAATGTGATGGACATTTTCCAGCATGGCGAATCAGTTCAAATACCGACATGGAAAGAACGGCATACAATTAATACAAACAAAATAAAAACGGGTAGCATCCAAGACGGTGCTGAAGTTGTACGTGACCTGATGCGTATGAAAAAAGAGAAAGCACTAAATGCAAGTGAAAAGAAAATGCTAGATGATGCCCATGAATTTTTGCTAAGTGAATTAGAGGTCATCGAAGGGATTACAGAAAAACAAATCAAAAGTTTCTGTTAAGAACTCTGCCGCTCTTTTGGGCATCCCTCACCATTTTTGAATTCAAGTTCTCTGATCCACCCTTCAATTAATGAAAGAAAAAAGAATTTATTTAGGCAAATTCCGCATATTGTAAATCCAATATGCTATACTGTTGATAAACCTTTGAAGCATGAATTTTTTTACGATTACCTTGTAACATCTCCCTACTTGTACGCTGAGTAGGTTTTTTTATTGAAGAAATAAATGAAAGCACAAAAAAAAACAGGCTCTCTACAGAGAACCTGTTTTATAAAAATGAAGATTAAGCAGTTTTTTGAACGTTAGCAGCTTGAGCTCCACGAGAACCTTGCTCTACGTCAAAAGTTACTTTTTGACCTTCGTCTAAAGATTTGAATCCGTCACCTTGGATAGCTGAGAAATGTACGAATACATCGTCGCCTTCTTCACGTTCGATAAATCCAAAACCTTTTTCTGCGTTAAACCATTTTACTGTACCTTGTTCCATGTTTGTTGCCTCCTAGTGCGTTATCACACAATGTATTATACTATCCTTGCCCAAAGTATCCTCAAGACGAAAAGTCTTTCTTCATGCTATCCTTTACGCCGAACAAAAATAATTAATCTTATTGTAACATGATTCGGAAATAATTGCAATTTAGGATTTAAAAGAGCACAAAATGTGCTATGGTAACACAAATAATACAGGGATTTAATGATGATACGTTCATTTAGCTATGTTCAATCATTTGCGCATAAAATATGTTATTTTCAGCACGAAAAGCAATCTTTATCTAAATTCTCTCTAAAATTGACTGAACAAAGTTAGTTTTTCCCTCGGCATATTTGTGTTTGTCTTTTTTATTTAAACTTGATAGGTTCAGTTTGAGCTGCTCGTACTCATTTCTCACTAATTCGTTACTTCTTAAATAATCCCTGAAATTTAACTGTTCAAGTAAATACCTATTGCCTGTTTGATACATATGGATTTGGTGTGTACGTGGTTCTCCTTTGTTGAAATAGTGTCTTTCAGGTAATACATTGATTCCTCTATATGAATAACCAAGCTCTTGCAAAGCTGTTACACACTGTTTCCCGTCAAGAAAACAATCTATTTCAATCGCAATATCTATAATGGGTTTCGCACTCAAACCATTTACTGCTGTACTTCCAATATTATGCACATTCACCGTGCACTGCCCAATGACCTCTACTATTCGTTTCTTTTCCCTTTCAAATTCTTTGCCCCATTCAGCAGACCAAGGAACTAAAAAAACTTCCCCTCTTGGTAAACCAAGCATAAGCTCCACCCCTCCTTATTATTTCGTTGTTTAGTTGGAAATTTCAATAGTTTGAAGCCTTTCGATCGATTAGAATGACATTTATTATATGATAACTCATACAAAAAGCCCACTCACATAAGATGAGTGGACTTTTTCGTTCAGAAACTATAAAAATCATTAATACAGCCACGAACCCGAATCAAGAAATTTTCTATTTATACAAAGGTGTACAACTACATATTTTCCGACTCAAGTCTGTTTAACCAGTTATGGACTAGTGAGTTAAATACATCGGGTTGTTCGATTTGCAGGTTGTGGCCAGCCATATCAAGCACTCCAAAGGTTGCCCTTGGATAGTCTTCGATCAGCCGCCACGCATCGTGATATCCAACTACATTGTCTTGACGCCCTGTGATAATGAGCGTGGGATACTGAAATTCAGATGAAATGTCGAAGGTATAGCCATATCCATTTTGAAGAATGTTATTGATGAATTCATGATTTGTTTGTTTAGAAGGAAGGTAAATTTCATCTCGAAACCTCTCCCATTCCGGTTTTCCTTGCACAACTGCCATGGAGCAAAATTCATCCGTCTCCTCTGGAGAGAGTTGTGATATCAAGCTGCTTTTATAACGGTCTTCTCTGGCACGACTCTTTGATCGAATACAGGTATAGTCATTGGGGCCACAAGTAGTAATCCACGAACGGTTTCTAGGCGTGAATGAACAATACCTCTAGCTATGTACCCTCCATACGAATAACCACAAACAATAAACTGTTCATCAGGGATAATTTCGTCCAAAAGACGCAATACCGCTTCTAACATATCATCAGAATTCTGAATAGATGGATGCGGCTCGGAACGTCCCATACCCGGTAAGTCTATGTATATTCTCTTCCAACCGCTTTGTTTTTCAAATACCGGTTCAAATGCATGTAACATCACTTGATGGTCAAGTGTCCAACCATGCAATATAACGATCGGAAATCCTTCTCCAATGACTTTATGATAAATTGACATGTATTTGCATCCCCTTTTCTAGCGCTTCCCTAGTAATCTCAAGATTTTTTGTTGTTTTTCTTCAACATAGCTTAAAGTGAATAAAATCTTTGTTAGGAAGCTATGCTATGATTCCCTAACGAATTTCTCACGTAGATGGATTTTATTATGACTTTGATTTTTCTAATTGGTTTTCGCCCCATAAAAGAAGTTGTTCAAATATAGGGATCAGCTCTAGTCCTGCCCCAGTCAATGAATATTCTACTCTTGATGGAACTTCATTATACTGAACTCGTTGAACAATTCCGTTTTCAATCAGGTCCTTTAATGATTGATTGAGCATTGTTCCTGTAATTCCATACACTTTACGCTTTAACTCATTATATCGAATCTCCTTGTAACTACATAGTACAGCTAAGATTTTTAAATTCCATTTTCCCGCTAATATATTTAATGCATAACTCGCTGGAGCTATCGCTTTATTCAGCTCACTTTCAGTCATATTTTATCCACCCCTTAGTCAGTTTTTCCTTCCTTAAGCAGTTTATATTGCGTACTTGTTAAATCAATTCCATTTATTATAATCAAATATGTAAACCGTGTCATCCATGTAATAGAGAGCAAAATTGATTATAATACCCTTCAAGTTAATACTTTTTCAAGGAGATGGAGTGAGTAAATGAAAAATGAAAAGATGCGTGCTGCACAATATTCTAAATATGGATCACCGAATGTTCTTTTTGAAGATTCTATATCAAAACCTGTTATAGAATCTGGAGAAGTACTCATTCGTGTACATGGGTCGAGTGTAAACTCTATGGATACACTGTTTCGATCAGGTAAGTTAAAACTATTAACGGGTAATCAATTCCCTAAAGGGACAGGAGCAGATTTTTCTGGAGAGGTTGTTGAAGTAGGATCGAACGTAAAAAGTTATCAATTAGGTGATAAAGTGTGGGGGGTTCTTCCTATGAATCTCAGGAGCCAAAATGGTAGTGCCGCTGAATATGTAGCTATATCACCTGAGAAAATATCTAAAACTCCTACAAAGATTGATCTCATACAAGCCGCGGCATTGCCTGGCGTAGGTGCTACTGCAATTATTGCCTTAAAATATCAAGCTAAACTTAGAAGAGGCGAAAATTTACTTGTACGTGGTGCAAGTGGAGGAGTCGGAAGCATTGCGATTCAAATTGGAAAAATGTTAGGTGCTCATGTAACTGCTATTGCAAACGAAAAACATCTCACTTTTCTTCAAGAGCTAGGTGCAGACGAAGTACTTGATTATAAAAAGACGTATCCTACTGATCTTAAAAAGTTTGATGTAGTCATGGACACAGTTGGAACTGACCTCAAACATTATAGGCGCCTGCTTACAAAGAACGGAAGAATGGTTACTATTGGATTTCCTAGTTTTTCGTCTTTCATATATATATTAGCTTCAACTACTTTCGGTTCTCGTAGAGTTCGCACATTCAGCGCAAACCCCAAAAATGAACTTTTAAAAGAATTAGCATCTTATGTAGATTCCAACAAGGTCAGACCAGTTGTTGATAGCATTTATCTTTTATCTGATGTTGCCAAAGCTCATCATTCCTTAGAAACTGGAGGTGGACGAGGAAAACGTATCATAAATTTACTTGATAACAAATAAACCATCAAATGACATGACATTATTCAATTTTTCTGTTGTAAGAGGTACATGCTTGGTAGCCATTTCAAATCTTCCAGCTCTTCTAAAGTATTCAGCTGCTTCTAATGCAAAGTCTTCAATATCACTATACATTTTCCTACTTTTTAAGAACCCAAAACATCGGTCTAACAAATGCTTATCTTCTTTTAAATACAGACCTTGAAGAATGTTAAATTTCGAAATATACTCGACATCCATACAATTCAAATATTTTACATGTTATGATGAATTTGTAATAAAACCAAACTGAGGGGGAAGTATTATGAATAAACTTTACAAGGGATTAATTGTTTCAGTATTATCAATTTCTTCATTAGCTCTTCCAGCTTTAACAAATCAAGCTTCTGCGCAAGAACCTGCAAAAATTCACAATATAGCAAAGCCTACAAATGAAATTGGAACGGTCGATTTCCATATGCTAAGAAACTCAAACGTTGGATTGCTGTATGGCTATACAAGATGGGAAATCATCTCTGGCAGTCACCTTATTAGCATTAGTTCTAGTGGTGTCGTATCTTCTTACTCATCACTGGGCACGGCGTTGGTTTATGCCTATGATATAAACGATAATTACGTCATTTTTAAGATTACAGTTGAACCTCGATAATTAAAAAAGTCCACTTACTTAAGGTAAATGGACAAATTCATTTAAAAGTGATAAAAAATTAAAAAACCAAAGGTTTACCACCTTTGGTTTTTTAGATGCGGCCGAGAGGACTTGAACCTCCACGGGTTATTCACCCACTAGGCCCTCAACCTAGCGCGTCTGCCATTCCGCCACGACCGCGTGTATGATGTGCTCATATATTCATAAGTGCACTGTTTGAAAAAACAATGCGGGTGAAGGGACTTGAACCCCCACGTCATAAAGACACTAGATCCTAAGTCTAGCGCGTCTGCCAATTCCGCCACACCCGCGTGATAATGGTGAGCCATGAAGGACTCGAACCTTCGACCCTCTGATTAAAAGTCAGATGCTCTACCAACTGAGCTAATGGCTCATCTGCTATGCAGAAAAACATATAAAAAAATGGCTGGGCTAGCTGGATTCGAACCAACGCATGACGGAGTCAAAGTCCGTTGCCTTACCGCTTGGCTATAGCCCAACGAATCAAAAAACAAAACATGACCCGTACGGGATTCGAACCCGTGTTACCGCCGTGAAAGGGCGGTGTCTTAACCGCTTGACCAACGGGCCATAAAATAATGGCGGAGAAGGAGGGATTTGAACCCTCGCGCCGCTCGCGCGACCTACACCCTTAGCAGGGGCGCCTCTTCAGCCACTTGAGTACTTCTCCATTATGGCTCCGCAGGTAGGACTCGAACCTACGACCGATCGGTTAACAGCCGATAGCTCTACCACTGAGCTACTGCGGAATAATAAGACATGTTTCATTATATATATGCCAGAAAAATGTGTCAAGAATTTTAAAGCGTTTCATTCCTGCTTCATTTGCGACGGCTTTTATAATTTAACATATACTAATATAACAGTCAAGCCTTTTTCCATGCCATTTGTTTAACTTGGCAGAAAGCCCCCGACCTCTTCAAGTAGACCAAGGGCATTGATGCAGCCTTCCATGAGATTAAGACAGATGAAACTTTCTCATCCATTTATAAAAAGTACTTCTTGGCACTCCTGCTAACCTCGCTGCTTCTGACACATGACCTTTTGTTTTATGCAGTGCTTCTATCACTGTTTGCTTTTGAATGCGTTCCCTGAATGTGAGTTCTTTTGGAGTTTCAGTACACTCTGCTGGATGCAGCTTCTGCTTTTTCTGATCAATCGCCTCTAATACTGAAGCATATTGCGATTCACCAATCCATCCGCCTTGCGGAAAGAGGACCCTTAGATGTTCAAATAGGTTAAAAAGCTCTCGTATGTTTCCTGGCCAATGATACTCCTGTAATTTCTGAAAAAATGATTCAGGAAACGCCGCATTCCAGTGGTGCTTCTTTTGGTAATAACGATATAAATCATGAATGTCTTCTTTTCTTTCTCTAAGCGGCGGGATGTTGATTGGATAGACATGAAGACGGTAATACAAGTCTTCTCGTATTTTCCCTTCCTTCAGCAGTTCGTTCATATTACGGTGTGTCGCTGTAATGATTCTAATATCCAAAGGGGTTTCGTGTGTCCCGCCGAGCGGTACGACTGCCCTTTCTTCTATCACTCTAAGAAGCGCTACTTGCATCGCATATGGGATTTCGCCAATTTCGTCTAAAAAGAGTGTTCCTTTATGAGCTTGTTCAAATTTCCCTTTAGCTCCATGACGTTTTGCCCCTGTAAAAGCCCCTTCAGCATAGCCAAATAATTCGCTTTCTAAAAGGCTTTCAGGAATGGCTCCGCAATTAACAGCAATAAACGGTCCTTTATGCCTTTCACTGGCAGAGTGAATAGCTCTAGCGGTCAGTTCCTTTCCTGTACCTGTTTCTCCCCAAATATATACATTTGCATCTGTTTGTGCCGCTCGTTTCACTTCGCTGAGCGTCTGTTGAAATACCTTACTTGTTCCGGATTCCCCGGGAAATTGAGCAAAAGAAATGGTTATGCTGCTTTTCGCTGCTTCTTCAAGGGAAAGGGATATGCCTAGCATCTTTCCATCTTGCTCTGATTGAATGATCTGCTTTCCTCTGATAACAAATGGATGATCCTTAAGCCGCTCGACATCCATTCCATACCAGTCTGAAAATCGTTCTCTAATCGACCGGCTGGCAGAAACAATTTGCTTTTTTTCATTACAGACCACATACGGTTCGTCTGCTTCCACCTGCTGGAGACAGTGAGTGATTAGCTCCATCTCCCTCCTTTTTTGCTGGACTTGAATTTCTCTCTCGATGGCATAAGCAACCGTTGATGCCATTCCAAGCATAAAAGGGTGCTTGTTATCCGTCATACAGGAGATGTCAATCACCCCTATGATTGTACCGTCTGCATCGCGAATAGGAGCGGCTGAACAACTCCAATGATGAGAGGCGATAGAAAAATGCTCAGTTCCATTGATCGTCACCGCTTCTCCGATGACGAGTGCCGTTCCGATCGCGTTTGTCCCTACATCTGTTTCGGTCCAGCGCGCCCCCTCCATAAAATTAATTTTTCTTGCTTCCACCATCGTTCTTTCGCTTCCTGTCAGACTTAGCACATAACCGTCTGCATCGATGAGTAAGGCCAACATGTCAGATTCTTTTAATTGCTGACTGATTTTATTTAAGTAAGGAAGAGCGGTATTGAGGAATAATGAGTATTTCTTTTTTTGAGCACTGAATAATTCCTTTTCTAACAACGACTGTCCTTTATCTAAATACGGATTCACATTTGCCTGTTTACACCTGTGCCATGATTCCACCACTCTCTTATTCAGACGAGACTGATCAAGCAAACCTTCACGAACAAAACGTTTCCACGTATTTAAATAACAAGGCGTCGGATTCATTCCATCCTCTCCTCTAGGGGCTTTTTATTCATTATAGATAATTATAAAAGCGCTTTCAATTATCATTAGCTAACCCAAGAAGTCAATCGGATAGAAAAGGAGCCTTTTTCAGCAGTGCACCGCTCGTCCAATGGTTTGCAGCAAGGCTTCGTGTATCGCCTCTGAAAGTGTCGGATGTGCCGTAATAAACTGCTCTAAAGTATCAGTGGTCAGCTCTGTATGCATCATCACCGCCGCTTGTCCAATCAGTTCTGTTGCATTTGGTCCGATGATTGAAACACCTAATATTTCTTGATATTGCGGTTCTACAATGACCTTTACGTGACCGGTTGGTTGATTTAAGATTAATGCTTTTCCATTTGCAGAAAATGCACATGTCCCTATCCGAATCTCCTCATATTGTTTTCTAGCACTCTCTTCATTTAAACCAACACTGGCGATTTCTGGAGAGGTGTAGATGCACCTCGGAATCACTTGCTCATTCATCTTTACATGTTCACCTGATGCATGGGATGCCGCAACCGTTCCTTCATGAAAAGCAGCATGAGCAAGCTGGACCCCACCTGTTACATCACCGCACGCATAGATATGCGGGTGATTGGTTTGCATATGTTCATTAACGTAGATGCCGTTTCTATCAAAATCAATACCAACCTGATCAAGATTCAATTCTCCAAGCTGCGGATTTCTGCCAATGGCCACTAAGCAAAGATCCGACTGGATTTCACACCGCTCTCCTTGATTATTCTCCACCCCTACTTTTCTTGAAGAGGAATCAAGCTGTTTGACTGCGGCGGACGTCAAAATGTCTACACCCGTTTCTTCGAGTTGCTCGTGAAGACATTGTGCTGTATCACGATCTTCTTCAGGTAAAATGTGCACTGCCCGTTCAACCATGACAACCTTTGATCCCATTCTGCTAAAGATGCTCGCAAACTCACAGCCGATCACCCCGCCCCCAATGATGCAAAGCGAATTTGGTATTGAAGAAAGTGACATGGCATCCTTGCTGTGAATGATCCATTCGCCATCAAAAGGTGCAAAAGGTAAAGCAGCAGGCGCTGCCCCTGATGCAATAATGATTTGTTTTGCTTGAATGATGTCAGACTTCCCTTCACTTTCTATCAATAGCTCATGTGCTGATAGAAATGAAGCCTTCCCATTTACCACGGTGACTTTGTTTTTATTCATCAAGTAGCGAACACCATCAGTGAGCTGCTTGACGACAGACTGCTTCCGTTTTTGGACAGCATTCCATTGGATGATAGGCTCATGTTCTGGAAGCTCAATTCCAAAATGTCCAGCCGATTTCACATGCTCATACATATCGGCACTTTGCAAAAGTGCTTTGGTCGGAATACAGCCTTCATTGAGGCAGGTCCCCCCCAGCTGACCTTGATCAATTAACACAACCTCCCTGCCGAAACGGGCGGCTGTTATGGCTGCCACATAACCTGCTGGTCCGCCTCCTATAATGACCAGTGTCATGGTACGTTCACCTTCTTCCTATAAAAGAGTGGATATTGGTTCTTCTAAATGTGCTTTGACCGTTGATAAAAATGCGGACGCCGGTGCTCCATCCAGCACGCGGTGATCAAACGTAAGACTGAGAGGCAGGATGGTCCCTTTGCACAATTCATCCTCTCGATAAACCGGGGTGTCATACATTGTTCCGACGCCCAGGATACCTGCTTCCGGCGGATTCAAGATTGGCGTGAAATGCTCTACACCATAGGCTCCAAGATTGGTCAATGTAAAGGTCGAACCTTGGATTTCATCATGGAGAAGCTTTCCTTCACGTGCTTTTTGGCCATACAATTTAATGCTCTTCGCTAGCTCTATCAGCGTTAACCGCTCCGCATGCTGAATGACCGGTACAGCCAATCCGTTATCTAACGCAGCAGCAATCCCAAGATGAACATTCTCAAAGGTTTCCACAACTCCGTTATGATATTGACTGTTCATCGCAGGATGTTCTAACAACGAAAGGATCGCTGCTTTGGCTACAAAATCGGTGATGGTCAACTTTGTATCGTAACGTGCTATGGCTGTTTCATTTAGCTGTTGTTGTAAGTTTGTAAGTTGTGTCACGTCCGCTTTCATCGTAATGGTTAATTGTGCACTTGTTTGCAGGCTCTCCATCATTCTTGAGGCAATTGTTTTCCGCATCATGTTAATCGGCTGATGCTCTGTCTCATTTTGTTTTTTCTCTTCTTGTTTTTTCTCTTCCCGTTCAGGAAGCGCATGAAGCACATCCTCTTTCGTAATTCTTCCACCTGGTCCTGTCCCCACGAGCGTATCAATGTCTAGGTTTGCGCTATTCGCCATTTTACGGGCAACAGGAGAGATTTTCTTTCTCTCTTTCTTTGGTTTTGACTGGTTGTCTCTAGCTTTCTTTTCCTCCACTGGTTCATTTCCTTCACCGATATAGCAGATGACCGTGCCAGGCGGTACACCTTCTCCCTCAGATACTTTTATATCCAATATGGTTCCTTCAGCAGGTGATTCAATCTCCATTTCAATTTTTTCGGAGTTGATGCTTGCAATGCTTTCCCCTTTATTTACGGTCTCACCAACCTCCTTATTCCAGACAGATACCGTTCCTTCTTTCATCGACATGCCCAATTTAGGCATCACAACTTCGACAGCCATCTCCCTCTCTCCTTTCTTTAGTTCAAGATCTTCTCATGACTCTTGCCAATCATCTCTAATACAGTGTTCACAACTTTATCAGGTGTTGGCAGATATATATCTTCAAGAGGTGGTGAAAATGGTACCGGCGTATGAGGAGCCGTCACTTTTTTGATTGGCGCGTCAAGTAAATCAAATCCTTTATCCGCAATCAAAGAAGAAATATCAGCGGCAATTCCGCACCTTGGATTTGCTTCATCGACAATGACAAGTCGATTTGTTTTTTCTACTGAAGTCAGAAGGGCCTCTTCATCAAGCGGCGACAAGCTTCTTGGATCAATCACTTCCGCTTCAATACCTTGAGCAGCTAACTCTTCTGCTGCTTCGAGTGCTGTATGCACTTGTTTGCCTACTGCAAAGATTGTTACATCAGATCCTTCTCTCTTCACATCTGCTTTACCAAGCGGCAGTGTGTAATACCTCTCCGGCACATCTCCTGTGATATTGTAAAGCGTCTTGTCTTCAAAAAAGATGACAGGGTCCTGATCCTCGATGGCTGCCAGCAGCAGCCCTTTGGCATCATATGGTGAAGAAGGCACAACTACTTTCAAACCAGGGATGCTTGTAAATAGTGCATACAAACTTTGCGAATGCTGGGCCGCTGCTCTAAAACCCGCCCCATGTGTCGTTCTAATTGTGATTGGCACCTCTGCTTTTCCGCCAAACATGTATCGAAATTTTGCGCCTTGATTCAGGACTTGGTCCAGACAAGTACCGATAAAATCATTAAACATAAGCTCCGCAATTGGTCTTAGCCCTGTTGACGCAGCTGCCATAGCCGCACCAACATATCCAGCTTCACTAATCGGTGTGTCAAGGACACGCTCACGTCCAAATTCCTGTACGATTCCTTTCGTTACACCAAGAACACCGCCCCATGCTTCATCATCCTGTAAGTGATCTACATGAGCGCCTCCCGCAACATCTTCTCCCATTAAAATGACATCTTCGTCTCTTCTCATCGCCAGTTTAATCGCTTCATTCAAAGCACTAGACATGCTGATTTCTCTTGTCATTTCCCTCTCCCCTTTCTGATTTATTGATACGAAACATACACGTCGGTCAATAATTCGGATTGATCTGGATATTCACTTTCTTCACTGAATCTAACCGCTTCATCTATCGCTTCTGCTACAGCCGCTTCAATACTTGATATCTCTTGATCCGTCAGCAGCTGCTCCTTTAATAATTCATTTTTAAAAAGCGTGATGGCATCTTTCTCTTCTTGGTGTTCTGTTTTTTCTTGGTTTGTTTTGTAGCGCTGGGCGTCTCCTTCAAAATGACCATAATTCCGATATGTCATGCATTCAATCAATGTCGGACCTTCTCCATTTTTTGCTCGTTCTATCGCTTGTTCTGCTGCTTGATAAACGGCTGTCACATCTTTTCCATCTACTTGAATACCCGGAATACCATAACTGGCGGCTCGATCCACAATCGATTTACAGCTTGAAGCATAGGAAAATGGCGTCGCTTCCCCGTAACCATTGTTTTCTGCGATGAAAATGACTGGCAGTTTCCAGATAGCGGCGAGGTTGATTCCTTCGTGAAAAGTCCCTTGATTGTTTGCACCATCCCCAAAAAAGCAAACGCTTACATTATCTGTCTTTTTATATTTAGCTGTGAGGGCTGCCCCGCACACAAGTGGAAAGCCGCCTCCAACAATTCCGTTGGCACCGAGCATTCCTTTATCAAAATCTGCAATGTGCATAGATCCACCTTTTCCTTTACAAAGGCCTGTGGCTTTTCCATAGATTTCTGCCATCATTCCTTTTAGATCACAGCCCTTAGCGATACAATGACCGTGGCCACGGTGAGTACTTGTAATACTGTCTTGTTCATTCAGATGAGCGCAGACTCCGACAGCAACAGCTTCTTCACCAGCATAAAGATGGACAAAACCTGGCAAGATCCCTTTTGTAAAAAGCGTGTGTACTTGATCTTCAAATTGGCGGATTTCCTGCATTTTTTGATACATCCAAACGGCTTTTTCTTTTGTGAGTGCCATTTCCATGATAAAACCTCCTATCTTTTTTACTTGCACTTCTATACAAGCAAAAAGCGTGCCAACATCATGGCGCTTGAAAGCCTAGGCTTTGAGCGATTCACATCGATCAAAAAAGAGACAAAATGAGACTTGCGTCTCTATTTGTCTCAATGTGTCTACTTCATCTCACAAAAAAAAGCATCCCTAAAGGAATGCTTATCACTCTGAACCGATTGTACGCTGCCATTTTAATTTTCCTTTGCAGACGCCGCACACATAACGAGAGGTATCAAACCGTCTTTTCCTGATAAAATACTGACCGCATCCTGTGCAGACATATTCATGCCGTTTCTGTACACGCCGTTTATTTTGTACGGTCTTTAGCGGTGTACAAAAACGCGGGGCTCCTACTTGTTTTAATAACTCTTTAAAGGAACGGTCACGATGCTGATAGCCTTTCCCCTCAAGATGCAGATGATAATGACACAGCTCATGCTTAATGATCCCGATTAATTCTTCTCGTCCATGTTCCTCTAGGTATCGGCGGTTCAGTTCGATATTGTGTGTACCAAGTAAATATCGCCCGCCTGTCGTTTTGAGACGGTCATTAAAAACAGCCTGATGGCGGAATGCCTTACCAAAGAAATGCTCAGAAATATGCTCTGTTAACTGCTGTAACTCGCTCTCCTTCAATCAAGATCGTTCCTTTCTATAAAAACATCGAACAGGACAATTTCCCCTTTGCATACATTGAAGGTACACCCACTGTTTTGATCAAAGGAGGAATGGGCGATGCCCAACTGGCTGAAAAATCAGATGCAGAAGGCTTTTTTCGAAAAAAATCATTACCAAATCAAGTTGCTGAATCAATGCTGGTACTTCTACAGAAAAAAAAATTCAGTCACATCAAGGCACACCCCATCCTAAGGTGCGCCTCGTTTTTTGTTTACTCTGGTCTCAGCATGGAGAGGGCAACGCGGCCTTTTACCTGATCAACGGAGTCCACCCATACAGTCACAATGTCACCAACTGATACAACGTCAAGCGGATGCTTCACAAAACGGCTGCTGAGCTTAGAAATATGGACAAGCCCGTCCTGTTTTACACCAATATCAACGAATGCGCCGAAGTCTACGACGTTTCTTACCGTTCCTTGCAGCTCCATTCCTTGCTTCAAGTCCTCCAATTTCAACACATCTGTTTTTAAAAGAGGTTTTGGTACTTCATCGCGCGGATCACGCTCGGGTCTTGTCAGCTGATCGATGATGTCCTGAAGTGTAATGATACCAATATCAAGCTGCTCTGCTGCTTCATCCAGTTTGACCTCTGCGATTTTCTCCTTTAATTGCTCTGTGCCAAGATCATTTGGTGTCATCTTGATCATGCGTAAGAACTGTTTTGTTTCTTTATAGCTCTCTGGGTGAATGCCTGTCCGATCAAGTGGATCTTGTCCATCTGCGATGCGCAGGAAACCGATACACTGCTCATAAGTCTTTGCCCCAAGTCTTGGAATGTCCTTTAGCTCTTTTCTGCTTGTGAATCTCCCAATCTCTTCGCGGCGCTTGATGATATTCCCTGCGACGGCTTTTGAAAGACCTGACACATATTGCAGCAGCGCCTGTGAGGCCGTATTGACGTTCACACCGACTTGGTTGACGACCGTCTCTACCACGAAGGTTAACGAGCTGTTTAATTGCTTTTGGCTCACGTCATGTTGGTATTGGCCCACTCCGACAGACTTCGGATCAATTTTCACGAGCTCTGCTAAAGGATCTTGTAATCTTCGAGCAATGGATATGGCGCTTCGTTCTTCGACTTGCAGGTCTGGAAACTCTTCTCGCGCCAGTGCAGACGCAGAGTATACGCTTGCTCCTGCTTCATTCACGATCAAATAGGAGACCGGCTGATCCAACTCTTGAATGAGGTCTGCAATGAATTGTTCAGTCTCTCTTGAGGCTGTTCCGTTTCCAATCGCAATGACTTCAATATTTGATGATTGAATGATCTCTTTCACTTTTTGTTTGGCTTCCGCTTTTTTCTGCACAGGCGGATGCGGGTAAATGACGCCGATCTGATGGACTTTGCCCGTATCATCCACGACGGCTAATTTACAGCCTGTACGAAACGCAGGGTCCACTCCAAGTACACGTTTCCCTTTCATCGGCGGCTGAAGTAGTAGTTTTCTTAAGTTTTCAGCAAAAATATGAATCGCTTGTTCTTCTGCTTTTTCTGTCAGCTCTTTGCGTATTTCTCGTTCGATGGAAGGCTGAATGAGGCGTTTATACGCATCGTCAATTGCCGCTTCGATAAACGGTCTCGCCGTCGTCTGTTTGCCTTTTATGACTTGTTTGTCGAGATAGAAACGAATATTTTCAGCAGGTGGCTCGATGGCTGCCTTTAAGATGCCTTCTTTCTCTCCACGATTAACCGCTAGTACACGGTGAGGCACTATCTTTTTGATGGGCTCTTGATAATCGTAATACATTTCATAGACATTTTTCTCATCGCTTTCAATGTCTTTTCCTGATGTGACCAGACTGCCCTTTTGATACGTTTCGCTGCGAATCCATTTCCGCATATCAGGATCATCTGCCAGCTGTTCAGCAATGATGTGCTGCGCGCCTTCCAATGCCTCTTCTACACTTGTTACTTCCTTTTCTTCGTTGATAAAAGAAGCGGCCTTCTTCTCGATCTCATCGTTTGGTAGCGTGAGTACATATTCAGCCAGCGGCTCGAGCCCTTTTGCTTTGGCTACATTTGCTTTTGTTTTACGTTTTTGTTTGAATGGCCGGTATAAATCTTCGACCTCTTGCAGTTTATGAGCCTGCTCAATTTTTTGTTTTAATTCATCCGTCAGTTTGTCTTGTTCTGCGATTAATCGGATGACTTCTTCTTTTCGGTTCATGACATTTTGGATATATGTATAGCGCTCTGAAATGGTTTGAATTTGCACCTCATCCAGTGAGCCTGTCTGCTCTTTCCGGTAACGGGCAATAAACGGGACGGTGTTGCCATCCTCTAAGAGCTTGATGACACTTTCAATTTGTTTTCTTGAAAGCTTTAATTCTGTTGCAATTTGTTTCAATAAAAAGTCAGATGTCTTCATACTTTGCATCCCCTCACTGTGTCTTCTCTTTTAGTGTATCAAAAAAACCGGCAAAACAGAAAAAAGGTCAGCTATTTTACGTGAGCTGACCAAGTACATAGGTGAGATCGTCCTTCTTGTCTTGTGTGTATGTTTCAAGTTGTTTGGCAATGTCTGCAACTGAATGACTATGCTTTAAACACATTCTCATGTTTGGCACATTCAATCCGTCTGAATACATAATGAATGTTGATCCTTTTTCGTAGGAATAGGTGTATGTTTTATATTTTCTAGGTTTCCCTGATAAGTATCCTGATGTCGGAAGTGGATAAATATAGTCGCCAGAAGGGGCATTCAAGATGAACCGAATATTACCAACCGAACAATAGGTAAATTGCTGCTGGGAAAAATTCACCTTTAAGATCGCAACTGTGGCTCCGCGTTTATTTTTCATCGCCTGATTGCATCTTTCGATGAGGGTCGTCATATCCTCATGTCCATATTCTTCGACAATTTCGCTGACTAAAGAAGATGATTCATTGGCGAACTGACCGCTGCCTAATCCGTCTGCCACAGCACAAATTAGTTCTTCATCATCTGCTTTAATAAAAAAACTGTCCCCGCAGCATGATTTCCCTTCTTTATTCGATTGATAGATAATGGCATTCACATGCTCGTGCTGTTCAATCTGCTTCATTACCCTAGCTCCATAGACGCATCTTCTGATAATGCATCTCGTAGCTTTTTAACTGCCTTCCGTTGCAGTCTCGATACATGCATTTGGGATATCCCTAGTAAATCGCCTGTTTCTTTCTGACTCTTATTTTGCAAATAAGTCAGGTTGATAATCTCTTTTTCTCGATCTGTCAGAACATGAAGCACACTCTCAAGCATCATTTTTTGGTTTACACGTTCGTAGCCCTCTTCTTGTGAGCCGACAACGTCTAAAATGGTGACTGTACTTCCTTCAGAATCAGCCTCTACGCCTTGGTCAACAGACAGTGCTTGATAGCTTTTGCCCATCTCCATGGTTTCCAGTACTTCTTCCTCTGTCACATCTAGGTACTCTGCAATTTCTTGGACTTTCGGTGATTTTTGCGTCTCTGTTGTTAGATGATCAACGGCCATCTTGATTCTTGGTCCAAGCTCTTTGATTCGCCTTGGTACATGGACACTCCATGTTTTATCTCGTAAAAAGCGTTTGATTTCCCCGATAATAGTTGGAATAGCAAAGGCTTCAAATGATTTACCGACGAGTGGGTCATATCGCTTAATAGCGCCAAGTAAACCAATCATTCCAACTTGTCTGAGATCCTCATGAAAGCTTTTTCCTTTTGAATATTTTTTTGCCAACATATCGACCAAGTTTGTATAGCATTCGACCAGCGTGAGCTGCGCCTGCTCATCTTGATTGGATTGATAGCTTTGGATAAGGCGATCCACTTCATCTTTAGTTAGTTTCATAGTTTTGGATGGTTGTGTCATGGTCAACTCGCTCCCTGTTTAAAAACTTTGTCATCGCAACGGTAACTCCGGAGTTTGCTTGCACCTCGACTTCATCCATCAATGTTTGCATTAAGTATAAACCAAGACCTCCTTCTGCCAATTGATCCACCGTATGAGCAGATGTGTAAGGCCCTAATCCTTCCTGCTTTTGCTTAAAGTCAAAGCTACCGCCTTTGTCAGCAACAATGATTTCTAGACGATCCTCATAGACAAGAAAGCGAACTGCTACCTCTCCATCTTCGCCATGTTCACCTTTATAGGCATGCTGAACTGCATTTGTACAGGCCTCACTGACGGCAATTTTCAAGTCTTCAATCTCTTCGTAAACATAGCCCATTCGGCTTGCTACGCCTGAAAGAGTCAGGCGAATGATGCCTACGTATTCTGGTTTCGCTGGGATTTTCATCTCGATTAGATCTACTGATTCGTTCATTGTACCCCACCCTCTGTTTTTGCAGAAATGTCAATGATGTCCTTTAGTCCAGTAATTTCAAACAACCTTACAAGCCGTTCTGACAAGTTCTCAAGCTTTAGTGTTCCACCTGCTTTTTGAGCCGCTTTAAACAGCCCAACAAATACACCTAATCCTGTACTATCCATATACGTAACATCCTTCAAACAAATTTCAAGATGCTCTCCCGCCTCGGCTTTAGGCATGAGTGTTTCTCTTAACTGAGGAGCAGAGTACACATCGATTTCTCCGCTGACACTAATTTTCGTTTTTTGATCTATTTGATGCTCTTTCACTGTCATATTCATTATGCATTCACCTCGAAATTCTTGTTTCCTAGAATTTTATATACCCGCATCTTCACTTTCTAAACCTTTCTTTTGAGCACAAGTAAAGTGAAGTCATCGTGAAGCTGAAAATCTTGTAGCTTGAGTAAGCTGGCATAGATGGCATCGACCATTTCTTGAGCTGAGTAGGATAGGTGCTCTGCTATAAGCGCTTTGATATCCTCCCGCTCTAAAAAGCCGTCCTCCGACTTAGATTCTGTGACACCATCAGAGAATAAGATCACCATATCTCCTACATCCAAATGCTTCTCATACTGCTTATAATCAAAATCTGGTGCGATTCCAAGTACAAGCCCTTTTGCATCTAAATCGTAAAATTGGTTCTCTTTATTGCAATAGAAAAAGCCCGGCTCATGACCAGCCGATGCATATTTAAATTCATGCGTTTCTTTATTATAACTGCCATAAAACATGGTGATAAACATACTTGGGTCTACGTTTTGCTCGACAACACGATTAAGGGTTTTCAGCACTTTAGTTGGGCCGCTCCCTGACTCAGGCAAGGAATCCATCGCATATTTAATCATCGACATACAAAGCGCAGCTGGGATTCCCTTTCCAATGACATCTGCGATCGCAATATTAATCGTATCGTGATCCGTCACAAAATGGTAATAATCTCCACTCATCTGTTTTGCCGGTACACTGATCGCCCCAATATCGAACGTATCTCCTTCTGGAATTTTCGTTTCCAGAAGGGTTTGCTGAACATTTGCAGCAATTTCAATTTCAGATTTAATTTCTTGCTGGATGCCTCTAAGTGTTAAATGTTCCTGATAGGCAAGTCCGTACCCAATCATGACTTCAATTAAGAAGTCTAGTGAATGAAAAACATCTTCCGGCAAATCAGGGTAAAGCTCCTGAATCACTTTTCGGTGAACACTCACTATTTCTTCAGGAGGTATTTGATGCTCAATGGTTTTACGGCTAAATTTTTGAGCTTGATAAAGCGATGTTTCAGTTAAATCACTGATATAACGACTGAGCAGCTGATGGTACCGCTGCTCCATTACCTCCTTAAAATCCATGGTTTCCCTCCTAGCGAAGCCACTTAACAGCTTGTATCTCCGTTCCTTGTTCTGGTGCAGAATCTAATTTAAATTCATCCATCAGTCTTCTGACGCCCGGCAAGCCTGCTCCGAGTCCGCCTGATGTAGAAAATCCGTCTTCCATCACTTTACGTATATCCATGATGCCAGGCCCCTCATCGGCTGCGATGACCTTGAGTCCACGCTTTCCGCGCTCCATCACTTCTTCTATACAAATCTGACCTTTACCAGCGTATAAATAGATGTTTCGAGCTAATTCTGAAATGGCCGTCGTAATTCTTGCTTGGTCAACTGTTCCAAAACCAAGTTCTTTTGCAACATTGCGCCCCAATTGTCTTGCTGCGACTATATCCCATTCCGTCAATATTTTCACACAGGATTGGTCTTTCATATCTATTCCCCCAATTCCCGCTTCAGTGTCTCAAGCCCTTGTTCAAGATCTAGTGCTGTCTGAATTTCTTCCAGTGATATACCAAGTTCAATAAGCGTCACAGCGACTGCCGGCTGTATTCCTGTTAATACAACTTTTGCCCCCATGAGCTTGGACATGGTGATCACATCACCTAATACCTTTGCGATAAATGAATCAATCATATCGACAGATGTTAAATCAATGACAACACCGTTTGCTCCTGTTTCATGAATTTTATTCAGTAAGTCTTCTTGAAAGTGAAGAGCTGTTTGATCATCAAGCTCCCACTGTATTGAAATCAGAAGACAGTTATATAGTTTTAAGATTGGAATCTTCGGGTGATTTCTCAATTGGTTATCCCTCCAATGAAACAATTTTTCGATTTGTCATTTCCAAAGCAGTTTGAATTCCTTTTTGAAGGGTATTCTTTGTTGTAACCTGTGATAAATCAATTCCAAGGTTAACGATCGTTTGGGCTATTTCTGGGCGAATACCGACAAGTAAACACTTCGCTCCTACTAATCTCACAGCCTCTGACGCTTGAATGATATGGTGGGCCACCATTGTGTCCACGACAGGTACACCCGTGATATCAATTAAGACGACCTGTGAGCGATGTTTGACAACACCATTGAGCAGGTTCTCCATAATTTTTTTCGCACGATCTGTATCAATTGTTCCAACAAGTGGCATGACGGTGATGTGCTCAAATACAGGAATTAGCGGGGCAGAAAGTTCCTGCAGCGCCATTTTTTGAAGGCTGACGGTTTTTTCCCATGAGATGGAGTACTGGTTTAAGATCTCGTTATGGATGGGTGTGATGAATCGATCGATTTGCCAAATGAGGTCATGACTTTCTTGTGTTGTATCTTTGTCATCGTTCATTTTTTCATATAAATGTGTACGGATTTCCGTTAGACCGTTTGCCAGTAACTTAAGTGATATACCCATTTGAACAATTTTTAAAGCAAAATTTTGCACTTTTTCTTCAAAATCCTCACTATACCCCTCTGAAAGAGATGTAATGATTAGTTGAACATATTCCGAACAGATGGTTTCATACATTTTGTCGTTCAGCATCATGTCCGTTTCTTTTTCTCCGAGTCGTTTTAAAATGTCCGTCCACTCTTTTTCTAATTCCTTTTGATGCTTTCTTGCAAAAGCTAACACGATATGATTCGACATGTTTTACCCCCTACTTACATTTAAAGCTCTTCTTTAGTCTTTCTTCATTATAACGTTAATAAAAATTGAACACAAAAAAAGTTGCTCCAGTAGAGCAACCATATCTCACCATATTAAAAATCAATAAGAGCCAAACTAACTTGTAAGGCTTCATCAACCTTCTCCATCATCTCATCATCAAGATGTGTGATTTTATCTGTCAATCTTTGTTTATCGATTGTACGAATCTGTTCCAAAAGAATGACAGAATCTCGTTCAAAGCCGTAGCGCTTTGCATTAATTTCGACGTGAGTCGGTAATTTCGCTTTTTGTATTTGGGCTGTTATGGCTGCAACGATAGCAGTCGGGCTAAAGCGATTTCCAATGTCATTTTGAATCACCAATACCGGGCGAACCCCGCCCTGCTCGGAGCCAACAACAGGAGATAAATCAGCAAAGTAAACATCACCGCGTTTAACAATCAAATGTTTAACCCCCGCTGACTAATCGCTCAACTGTATTCTCAGCCTCAAACTCTGCGTATTGTGCCTCTGAAGAGATATTCAGATTAATTTTCGCCATCTCCATGTAGCCGCGTCTCATCGATTCACGATTTTGTCGAATATTACGTTCACGAATATACGTTTTTGTCGCTCGGTAGATCAATTCATTTCTTGTTACCTTATCCTGCTCTGCTACTCGTTCGATCTCAGACATTAAAGCCTCCGGCAGTCGAATCTTCATTTCATTTGTTGCGCTGGATTCAGACAAAAAACATACACCTCCACAAAACTTACGGATACCGTATCGATCCATTCCAAGACTAATCATACCATTATTCAATGCACAAGCAAAGCTGTTTCATGATTTCTTTTTTAGATGATGATATTGCGTTCGGCCACCCGTAAATCAAGATGATAATGGAGTTCCTCTTTCCCATTATACGCTTTTTTCCGAAAATCATACGGTATTTCCAAAATCTCTAAAAAAGGGAGAATGTTTACCCTACTTTTGTCGAATAAAAAAGAACGAAGTCAGTTTGACTATCGTTCTTTTGAATGTTGTTTATAAAAAACTTGGCCCGCCTTGAAGGAGCGGATTCCGCACATGCACTCTTTCGCCGTCCTCTATATATACTCTTGGGACGCGGTGGCCAATCGAGCAAGTGACTTCATAGTTAATGGTTTCAAGCCTTTTGGCGATTTCATCGACTGATACCATGTCTTCTCCTTGCTGACCAATCAAAACGACCGGCTCCCCTACTGGAAGCTTGTCTTTCAGTTCAATCATGAATTGATCCATACAAACCCTTCCTGCGATCTTCCGGCGCTTTCCGCCAACAAGCACTTCCGTTCCTGCCAGCTTCCTGATCCATCCATCTGCATAGCCGACTGGAACCGTGCCGATCCACGTATCTTGATTGGCTGTATACGTCGCCCCATAGCTGACACTCTCACCCTTTTGAATATGCTTTACATGGGCAAGCTTTGTATGAAGAGACATGGCTTCTTCGAGCTTGAAAGGCAATTCATCTTTGATTTCTTCAGACGGTGACAGCCCGTACATACTGATGCCGAAGCGAACCATATTAAACAAAACGTCTTTAAACCTTAAAGCTGCAGCACTGTTGGCGCAATGAACGAGCAGCTTGTCCGTATAAAGCGGCTCAAGCAGTGTTTGAAAGGTGTCGACCTGCCGATCAAAGTAGGCTTCATCCTTTTCATCTGCTGTCGCAAAGTGAGTAAATACGCCTTCCAGCTGTAAATAAGAGTGCTCGCTGACAAGCTTTTTCACTTCGTTCACTTGCTCTATCGTTTTCACACCTAATCGGTTCATTCCGCTGTCTATTTTCAAATGAAAACGTATCGGTTGTCCCATCTGCCCTTTCACCATTTTGGTGACGTCTCTCAGCCAATCGATGGAGTAAGCGGTCATGAAGACATTGTATCGAACGGCTGCTTTGACATATTCCGGCGGTACAGCGCCGAGTACAAGTATTGGTGCTGTGATGCCTTTATTTCTTAAAGAAACGGCCTCATCTAAAAAGGCGACGGCTAATACGTCTGCTCCTGCTTTGAGGGCAGCTCTTGCCACTTCTATATCTCCATGTCCATATGCATTGGCTTTCACCACAGCCATCAGTTGAACACTTTGACCGATATGATCTTTCATATGTGAAACATTATGCTTGATTGCTGATAAATTAATTTCTGCCCATGTGTCTCTATAAAAGGCATTTGTGTCCATCCGTCACACTTCCCTATTGAATGATTCAATCCTCTCATATGATACTAAAAATCAAGAATAAAGTGAAACAAATCAAAGAAAATCAGCCCTTGCATAGGGCTGATTTTTCATTTCTAAGGCTTTCGCCTGAGGTATTTATTTAGCTGACTGACCTTCTACACTCTTTGCAACCATCAACAGCTCTTCCTTCGATAGATCACTTGAAGAAATCAAGTAGTCCACTCCGTCAGATGTCCATGAAAGGGATTGATCTGTAAGAACCCCAACTGTCATGCCAAGGTCGACTGGCTCGCCGTTCATTGTCACAGGCGTAGACGCTTCAGCGACTCTCGCTTTTTCCTGAATAAGTGTGAAGGATTTCTTTCCGCCATACGTCATGACATAACGCTTCCCGGCATCTGTCATCATTTCTTTCTCTTCCATCTTCTTCACACCCTCTGGCATGTCAACTGGCGTTTTCACCGCAAAGCTGTCAGATGGGTCTGCACTTGTGGCAACATCCATTTGAGAGAGTGTCATGTTTTTCTTCTCATCAAATGCATCTTTGCCAAAGGATTTATTGAATTCAAAGTGAGAGAATTCCACTTTCACCATTGGCTTTTTGTCACTATCCAGCACTTTCACACTGGCAGGCGCCATCGTTTTTTTATGAAAGGTAATCTCTTGGGTAGGCAGCATTTGGTTGTGCTGATAATTGGTTTTGGTTTCAAACACATACTTTGAATCTTTCGCTTTGAACTGAGCGGCACTGTCATTTTTAATGTCCTTCACGAGTGACTCAAATAAGTAGACCTGACTGCTATTATTCGGCCAATCACTGTGGAAACGGAAGCTCTTGTTCAATGAAGGTGTCAGCACAAACACACCATTGCCATTTCTTAAAATGACTTGACTCTGATCCTTTTTCGGATTTTCTAAATAGACACGGTAAAGTTCCGGCTTCTTGTACCAAATTTCTACTTGATACTCCTGCGGGTCATTTCCTGTCTCAATGGTCATTTTTGCTTTGGCTTTGTATGATGTCATTTCCTCTGCCTTTTTGTTTAAATCTCCAACGATATCCTGCTGAGATTTTTGACCGCATGCGGAGAGAATCAGTACAAAAAGGATTCCCGTTACAAGCAAAACAAAGCTTTTTCTCACCCTTTTCAACCCCTTCGTTAATTGTGTTAAAAGGAAGAAACCGCTTGTTTGACTTTAACAGTACGCCTCAAGAGTTAACTGCGTACCGCGAACCATCAAAGCCTGTTAGCAACACGCCCTTCCTTATCGCACTACCCAATATATGAAGGGGGGACAAACAATATGCAGACTAGCTTGACAACCTTTCAATTAAAACTTGTGCAGCAGCATATTCGTTCGTGTGAGTGATGGACACATGAATCTGGTCACCCTTCGTCTTTTCGCTTTTGATGAAGGGTTTTCCAAGTTCGTCTTTATGGATTTCCATATCATGAAAGCTTAAATGCCGGCCGATTCCCGTTCCGTATGCTTTAGCGAAAGCTTCCTTTGCTGCAAAACGTCCTGCCAAAAATTCCAGCTGCCTCTTTTCACTGAGTGTGTGAAAGATGTCTTGTTCACTTATCGTTAAAATTCGTTCTGGTAAACGAGGCTGTCTGCTAAGCACTCGCGCGAGCCGGTTGATCTCTACTATATCAATACCTATTCCTTTGATCATGAGGTACCTCCTATGATACTCGTACTAATTTGGATGTTCTCTTCATAAACGTGTTACTATAAACTTACCATTATCTAGTCAAAAGGGGTTTGTTATGTTTATTCGAACGGAGAGCTTTCAACAATTTATTAGATCGTATCCAATCGTCACAACGATCCTTGCTTTGCAATTTGGTCTATGGCTTATATTTGCACTTCCTATCCCTCTTATACAGCTTGGTCACGACCATCTCGTCGGTTTCAATTATGGTGTAGCTACTGGAGAATGGTGGCGGCTCGTCACACCTGTTTTCCTTCACGGAAGTCTGACCCATATTTTGTTCAATTCTATGTCTTTGTTCTTATTCGCTCCAGCGCTTGAGCATTTGCTTGGGAAGGTTCGATTTCTCATTATCTATCTTGGTGCAGGGTTCATTGGCAATCTCGGAACCTATTGGGTGGAGCCTTTAGAGTATGTACATGTCGGAGCGTCCGGTGCGATCTTCGGTTTGTTTGGCGTTTATTTATACCTTGTTCTATTTAAACCGCATATGATGGACCGCGGCAATTCTCAGGTGATCTTAACGATTCTTGCAGTCTCTGTCATCATGACGTTCGTCAACTCAAACATTAATATCATGGCTCACTTATTTGGATTGATCGGCGGCATGCTCCTAGCACCTCTTACGCTATTTTTCCATTCAAAAAAAAGACGCTATTAACCTCATAAAAAATGTCGATCACTCCTATGAACAGGAAGCGGATCGACATTTTTTGTTTAAGAAGATTTATTTTTTTCATACGAATACCAATCCATTACACGTGTTGCATCTTCTTCCTCAAGGTGATGCACACCAAAGGAATCAAGCAGTGCAGAGGATTTCACAAAGGTGTGAATACTCGCCACTCGGCCTTTCTTTTGGAAGAAAGATTGCGTCATCGTATAGTTTTGCATTCGTTTTCTCAAGACAATGCCGGTGGTTTTGCCAATGCCTCTTGATGTCAGTTGAATCAATGGATCTTTGATCGTATAGCCTGATTGTTTATAAGCTAAATAGCCAAAAACCAAAGCAATAGGAAGCGGAATGAGTGCCAAATACCCCCATGGCGGGAAACGGACAGATAGGATCACGCCGACAAGTAATGGTACAAAGCCGAAAGAGATCAGATAGCGCTTGAGTGAACGCTTTGGCACCTTTTTCAGTTCAGCTTCTGGCTCCAAATGATAATCATCTGTGAATTGAGAGAGCAGTTCGTTGATTTTTTTCTTCCGAATCAGTGGAAATAAGACGGAAGAGGTTTCTTTTTCTGCAATAGAACCTCCTGCACTCACAAGCATCACCGTCGCAAAGCCAAAGGGTTCACGGAGAATATTTTCTTTGATTTTCACTGCTTGAATTCTCGCAAGTGGAATGGTCATTTGATGCCTCTCAATGAGCCCTCTTGTGATGATGATGTCTTTCCCTTTTCGTTTTGCGGTAAAATTTGCATATTGAAGGGCTGTTACCCCAACACTAAGAATCCACGCAATCAATACGGCAATAAATATGAGAATCGCATAAATCTCAACACTCGCATGACTTAAAAAAGAAAACCGCTTGAAGAATCCGTCCAAAGGAAGAATTTCATCTATTTGTGTGTAAATGGCGAGACACCCAGAAATAATGACTCCGATCCCGCTTGAAGTGGTCGCAGCCAAAAGCAGCTCTGGTATACCCATTCGGTAGGAAACATTGATTTCTTTTTCTACAGGTTGCTGCGCTGTCAGAGGATCATGCGGGACATCCCCATTTTCATCCACCATTTCTTCTTGCTGCAAGCTTTTCTTCCGGTTGAAAATCGATTGCTTTAATTGTTCCGCTTCTGCTTTTGTAATTGCCGTCAGACTCACTTCCGGTCCGTCTGTTCCGCCAGCTGTTTCGATTTGAACCCGCACCAAACCAAAAATCCGCTGGAAGATACCTTCACTTGTATTCACCGTTTGAATTCGTTCTAACGAAATATATTTTTTCTTTTTTGTGATGACGCCCGATTCCACGCGAAATTCATCCTCTTCCATTCGGTAGGTAAATCGTCTCCATGCTAAAACGGTTGAAACAGCTTTCCATAAAAGAAGCACACCAAGAATGATAAATGCATAAAAACGAATGCTCGAGTTCGAGTTCACAAAAATAAGCACGAAAAAAGGGATAATGAAGTTTTTGACCATGGATACGGCATCTGATATAAAATCAATGAACATCGAGATTGGATGTACACGTTTTGGTTCAGACATCATCTTCCGTCACCCTTGCTAAACGAGATATGTAATCACGAAGCTCATCTGCTTCTTCTAATTCTAGCGCCGGTATATCATGAACTGTGGCAGCAGTCGATATTTGAACAGATGCCAAACGGTAGCGCCTTAAAAGCGGCCCTTGTGATGTATCGACATGCTGGACACGAACCATGGGTACAATCACACGTGTAACGCGAATGAGTCCATGCTGAATTTCAATTTCATTTTCGAATACTTCGTAGCGCCAGATGCGATGACGGATTTTCGGTATAAGCCAAATGCCAAAAATGACCTGTAAGACCCATAAACCGGCGAGGATGGCGCCAATCCAATATGGCCATTGAAGATAATAACTAGCAACAAATACCCCAATGATGATGAGTAAGAAAATCAATGAGATAATCCCATTTTGAAGACGCCATACCTTTAAACCATTTAAACTAATTTGACGTTGCGGCTGTTTTCTCACATTCTTCCCCCATTCTCTTACTTTTCTATCAATATATTACGAAACAAATCCTAAAAAGTTTCAGCAAACCTGTTAAAAAAAAGCGAACCCTGCAAAGGATTCGCTTTTGAATTAGCTATTATAAGATTTCTTTTGACGACGATCGCTAGAAGAACGATTGCGGTCATTTGAAGAGCGCTTTTTATCACCGTAAGATGAGCGGCTTTTCCCGCGATAGCCGCCTCCGCCGCCACCGTCTCTACGTTTAGAAGAGCTGCGGTTGTTACGATTGTGTTTTGAAATCATTGGTGCTTCATCTGTCAAACGAACAGGTGTTGCATCTGGCTCTTTTGTCATCATTTTGATGGCAGCCGCAACCACTGTGACAGAATCATGATCTTCTAGCAATTCAGCAGCAGCTGTCATGTAGAAGTTTAAGTTGTTTTCACTGATGATTGTGCGCAGACGATCAATGGTTACTTGCTGTTGACCTTCAATTGCTTCATCTAGAGTTGGTTCTTTCATACGTTCCATTTTACGGTTAGTCGTTTTCTCAATCGCACGAAGCATATCTTTTTCACGCGGTGTGATGAATGTCACCGCCATACCTGTACGTCCAGCACGGCCTGTACGTCCAATACGGTGGACGTAGCTCTCTGGATCTTGTGGTACGTCAAAGTTATACACGTGTGTTACGCCTGAGATATCAAGTCCACGTGCTGCAACGTCTGTTGCTACAAGCACATCGATTGAACCTTCTTTGAATTTGCGAAGCGCAACCATACGTTTCGCTTGAGTTAGGTCACCATGAATCCCTTCAGCTGTATAACCTCTAAGGTTAAGCGCTTCTGACAATTCGTCAACACGGCGTTTCGTACGACCGAAGACAATTGAAAGCTCAGGTGATTGAATGTCAAGAAGACGTGTCAATGTATCAAACTTCTTACGTTCGTGAATATCCAAGTAGAACTGTTGGATGTTAGAGACAGTCATTTCTTTCGCTTTTACTTTTACGTGTTCTGGGTTGGTCATGAAACGTTCCGCAATGCGCTTAATTGGTGCAGGCATTGTCGCAGAGAATAAAAGGGTTTGGTGTTCACTTGGTACATTTGAAAGGATCGATTCAATGTCTTCGATGAAACCCATGTTTAGCATTTCGTCTGCTTCATCAAGCACAACAGTCTCAACATTTTGAAGACGCATTGTACGACGGTTAATGTGATCGAGTAAACGTCCTGGAGTCCCTACGATGATATGAGGATTTTTCTTGAGCGAACGGATTTGGCGGCTGATATCTTGTCCACCGTAAATCGGAAGTACGCGCGCACGCTTGTCTTGGCCAATTTTGTATAGCTCTTCAGATACTTGAATCGCTAATTCTCTTGTTGGCGCAATGATAATCGCTTGGATATTTGGAGACGCTGGGTCGATTTTTTCTACAAGAGGAATACCAAATGCTGCAGTTTTTCCTGTTCCTGTTTGTGCTTGTCCAATGACATCTTTATTCTGAAGACCGAGAGGAATTGTTTCCGCTTGAATCGGTGTTGCTTCTTCAAATCCCATGCGGTTAATAGCTTTCATGAGACTTTCGCTTAATTGAAAATCTTGAAACGTTATAGTCAAATTATTCAAACTCCTTCTAATTGCTGTTTCAGTAATCTCGTGAATGATCATTAAAAACTGCCCTTACCCGAAAGGACAGGTCCATTATATACAAAGCCCGAATTACCCTACCTTATATCTTACCATTACACTATTTGTTTTTCAACAAGACAGAAATGGATATATCTACTGTTCCACAATGACAGATTCACCATCACTTTGATCTCCATCCATCCATTTCCACTTTTCGAACAGTTGAATTTTTCCGTTATCCAACTGCTTAGGTGTAGAATTGCAAGACCCGCTTCTCATGCTACCGTCTTTGCTGACATGGTGGTACCTAAAATGAAGTGTTCCATCCTCATTTACAGTTCCTACAAGTACACCAGATACAATACTGCCGCCTTGATATGTGCCCGTTAATATATTCCCGTCCTGACGATATTGAAATATGGTGCCTGCCGATACTTCTCCGTTACTCGAATTAGACTGCGGGACAAAGGTTTTTCCGTCATATTGAAACAACCGAATCAGCCACCTTTTCTTTCCTATTGTACCATAGGCTTGTCACTCATTCGACAAAAATGATGCAATTTTTAACAAGTGGGATTCAATTTATATTAGTTTAGCCACATTTTCGCTTTTCTATAGATTAAATTGTTTTTTTTAGAAATTGCTCTACTTTTTCAAACAATTGCTGTGCACACGGCTCGTGACAAACATGGTGTTTACAGTCAGGTAAATAAAATATTTCTTTCTGTCGAGACGGGATTTTATGATCAATAAATTGTGCACTTGAAGCTGGCACAATCCCATCGCTTTCCCCTTGAACAATTAACACAGGGAGGTGAAGCTTCTCAAGGGAGCTCTTCGTTTGCTTCACCAGCTTCATAAATTCTACAGCAGCTGACAGCGGTGTGCTCGTTAGCTTATGACGGTATCTATCATACAAAGGATTCGTATCAATCAATCCAGACAATGATTGCTTCACCATCTGCCTTGTGTCTTGAATCATTTGTTTTGGATTCACATATTTCGCCGCAGCACTTAAAAGGACGAGACGAGCAACTGGATACTTCGCTGCAAGATAAGAAGCAATCATTCCTCCCATAGAAAACCCAATCAAAAAAATGGTATCACATGTTCGGTAAAGAGAAAGAAGTTCTAATTCAGCTGTCGCAATCCATTCTTGATAGAGAATGCCTTTTAGTTGAAGTTCATCTCCATGCCCCGGAAGCGTGACAGACTGAACGTTCCAATCTGTCTTCTGCTTTAAATATTGCGCTAGCGGTTCCACTTCATAGGGGGCGCCAGTGAATCCATGTATACATAGACAGCCAATCATTCTGTCACCTTCTTTGCCGCTCTCTTTTTATAGTGCAGTAATGACTTCTTCTAATCTCATGCCGCGAGAGGCTTTGACGAGAACAACATCGTCAGGACCTGCTACGTCAGCAAGTTTTTTTTTCAGTTCCTCTTTGTCCATAAATGAGAACACGCGCGCGTCACCGAATGATTTCTTTGCTCCTTCAGCGATGAATTCACCTAGGCGGCCATACGTCATCACATGATCAATAAATTCAGGCTTGATATAGCGGCCTAGTTCATAATGATACGTTTCTTCTTCGCTGCCCATCTCAAGCATGTCTCCAAGGACAAGAATGCGATTTGCGAAGCCGTCCATATCTCCTACAAGATCAATGGCAGCCTTCATGGAAGTAGGGCTTGCATTATACGCATCATTGATAACAGTGATTCCTTTTTCTGTTTTAAACAGTTCAAGACGCATTCCTGTTAACTTTGTTTGCATGAGTCCTTGGGCGATTTGTCTTTCATTCAGTCCGAAATGCTGGCCTATGGCAATGGCAGCAAGGGCATTCTTTACATTATGTTTCCCTAATACAGGAATGAGAAACCCCTGGGCATACCCTTCGACCTGAAATTCAGTTCCTTCTGCAAGCTGGTTGATATGCGTTACCTTGATATCACAGTCCTCTGCTTCTCCAAAGGTTTTCACTTGCTGCGAAAGTAGAGTCGCTCTCTCGCGGATCAAAGGTTCATCTCCTAAATAATAAAAGGTGCCATCCTCTTTTAGCCCTTTTGTGATCTCACATTTTGCATCAGCAATGGCTTCTCTTGATCCTAAATCTTGCATATGAGATTCTCCGATATTAGTGATGACTGCTGCATCAGGCTCAGCTAGGTTTGACAAGAACTCGATCTCGCCTTTTGCACTCATGCCCATCTCCAATACAGCTATCTCTGTACCTTCTGGCATCGCAAGAATGGTGAGCGGAAGACCGATATGATTATTAAAGTTACCGTCTGTTTTATGAACTTGATACGTTGTTTGTAAGACGGAATGAATCATATCTTTCGTTGTCGTTTTCCCATTACTTCCTGTAATACCGACAACACGAGGGTTTTCTTCTTTTAAATATGATTTTGCCAATTGCTGAAGTGCTGCCAGAGTATCGTCGACAAGAATGACAGGTACACCGAACGGTGGATTGGCTTCTTTTTGATTCCAAAGAACGGCTGCGGCTCCAAGCTCCACTGCTTTAGAAGCAAATGTGTGACCGTTAAAATGTTCTCCAATTAAGGGGATAAACAATGCACCTTTTGGTACTTTTCGTGTATCTGTCGTCACTCCGTAAATTTGCTCTTCGCCAAAAGCTTGATTAGATAGTGTCCCACCAGCCATTTGGGCGATTTGATTCACTGTACGTTTGATCATGATTTTTTCGCCTCTCTTTCTCATTTCACGTTTGAAGGAAAAGAGACACTACCTAAGGATAGTGTCTGCTTGTTGCTCACATTAAAAAGTCGTTTTAATGGTTTGTTTTTCTTGATGGCGTTCAATTGCAAGTGACACTAGCTTTTCAATTAGCTCTGGATACTCTACACCAGTGTGCTTCCAAAGCAGCGGGAACATACTGAATGGTGTGAATCCAGGCATTGTATTCACTTCATTGATCAACACTTCGCCTTTTTCTGTGAGGAAGAAGTCTGCACGTACAAGACCAGAACCGTCTAGGGATTTAAATGCCTTAATCGCCATATCATGAATCGTCTTGTATTCATCTTCTGACACACTCGCAGGAATGATCAAATCTGTATCGCCATCTTCATATTTTGCTTTGTAGTCATAAAAATCTGTTTTAGGTGCAATTTCACCAACGACAGAGCATTTCGGCTCGTCATTTCCTAATACACCAATCTCGATTTCTCTTCCTACAACGCCTTCTTCTACGACCACACGACGATCATATTGGAAAGCCAAGTCGAATGCGGTTTGTAGCTCTTCTTTGCTGCGGCATTTGCTTATTCCAACACTTGATCCCATGTTGGCAGGTTTCACAAAGCATGGATAGCCAAGTACTTGTTCCACCTGTTCTAAGCTGTCTGCCGTGGCTTTCTCATAGTCTTTTTTATTGAAGGAAAGGTGCTTTGCTTGTGCAAGTCCTGCTTGAGCAAAAACATCTTTCATCATGACTTTATCCATACCCGCGGCAGAAGCAAGAACGCCGTTGCCGACATACGGGATATTTAGCAGTTCAAGTAATCCTTGCATCGTTCCATCTTCACCATTTGGCCCGTGCAATAATGGGAAGACAACATCAATCTTCTCATCAGCGGATGCAGGCTGTGGAAACATGCTCTCATTTAAAGAAGTTGGTAAAAACGTCTTTGCGCTCTGTTCAAATTGAAGCATTCTGACGTTTGATACTGGTTCAGTGAGTTTTTCTCCTCTTAGCCATTCGCCCTCTTCTGTAATATAAATTGGATGTATATCGAACTTCTCAGTGTTAAGTGCTTTTGTAACTGCAAGGGCTGTTTGCAGTGATACATTATGTTCGGCTGACTTTCCGCCGTAAATCAATCCTAAACTTATTTTCAATGGATACTCCCCCCACTAAAATTCATCTTTACTATCTTATCACTTTCAAGCAAAAATGCTCTAATTAATTTTTGTTGTTACGGAATTGAAATGATTTGTAAAGTTGTAAGCGCCTCCCGAGCATTTGTATGTCATTCGCCTTTATTTTATATTAAAATGACATTGAAAAGGAGTTGTGACAAATTGAAAAAAATCACAAGTACTGAACAATTCAATGAAATCATTCAATCTGACAAAGAAGTCATCGTTAAATTCTTTGCAACATGGTGTCCTGACTGTACAAGAATGGACATGTTCATTCCAGACATCTTAGAGGCGTATGCTCACCATGAATGGTTTGAAATAAACAAAGATGATTTCCCTGAATTAGCAGAAACGTATCAGGTCATGGGTATTCCAAGCCTGTTAATTTTCAAAAATGGCGAAAAAACAGGTCATTTACACAGTGCAAACGCAAAATCACCTGAAGAAGTGACAGAGTTTCTTCAAGGGCACGTTTCTTAAATCGTGAAACGAAGGACATCAGCAAACACTTGCTGGTGTCTTTTTTTCTCCATCTCTTACATCAAATCTCTTCATAAGACGAATTGTTCAGTCAAAACGTTTCAATGAGCGAAAGAATGTTTTATATAGATGCTTCTCTTACGACATGAAATGACAGGAATTATTTCCTGGGAAAGAATGAGCGTCGACTAGGCTTCGAATTTGTCGATTACGTGAATTTTCTGAATATAATCTTTACTTCCGGCATCGCGCTTTGTATAATAGAGGTGCTAATTGAAAATGATTATCAATTTCATCTATACGGAATCCTATAGACGTTTATTCTTATAAAGGAGCGATGAGTCACATGTCTAAGAAGAAAATCAAAACGTATCAGCAATTGATTGAAGAAAACAAGAAAGCCATCATGCGCGATCCTAAAATGATGGAAAGTATATACGAAACCATCGACAAAAAGCATCAGAAGCAGCTTGCAGTTGCTGGACGTGAATCATAAACATAAGGGGGAGCAGTCAAAGCTGGCTGCCCCTCTCTTTTGTCTTTTTCAACAAAAAAAGCCGATAAAATCTATGCTGTGATTTTATCGGCTTTTGTTTTAATGTGATTTCGCTACACGGTCCTGCTTCATTCCTAAATAAATGAGCATATATGTGAGATAACCCATGGTCATTGTTAAACCACCGAAGAAGAACTGAGAAAAGACAGGCTCCTCAAATGTTGTGACAGCAGCAAGAATGATCCAGCTCGCATATAAATAAACCATGAACCATTTCATGTTTCTTTTAAGTGTATACAGAAAGAAAAGACCCGCTAACGAAAAGATTCCCAGCGCTAGTCTGAAATAAATAAGATGATCAAACTGGAAGGCAAAAGACACAAACGAAAACGACAGCAGCAACAAAATGGGTAAAGCCGTAATGAAATTTTTCACGATAGTGCCACCTCCAAGACTCCCTCTTATTATAAGACAAAATCAGCCGGTTATCGTGAAATGCAGATTCGTTTTCACAAAGATGTCACGAATTTTTCTTGTTATTTGACACAATTTTTACACATTTACATCACGCTTCCAAAAAAGAACCCAAGCCGTGCCAACAAAGAAAACAAAATGCGCCCCTACCATAAATAGAGAAAACAAAGGGCTCATGCCTTGGAAGGGCGGCGGTCCTTGAAAGCTGTACTGAGTAAAGTCCGTATTAGCAAAAAGCAGAATTTTCCCCCACTGATTTTCTAAAAGAGACATAATAGGCACAAGTGATTTAGCCGCATATAAAACAAAAAACGAGGTCACAAGCGCAACGAGGCTGTTCCTAAACAAGCTGGAACACATAATAGCGAAACTTGCCATCATGATCACTTCCACCCATTGAGATCCGATCACAGCAAATGTATGCTGAAATAATCGTCCCGTACTTTCATCAAATGCAGTACCAAAGAAAATAAGGCCAAATAGGAAAGCAACTACATAATAAAAAACAAACAAATATATGACCGTCAGCACAAGGGTGATGTATTTTGACAGGAAAATTTGCAGCCTTGTTTTGGGCCGTATCAATAAAAACTTGATCGTCCTTTTTTGAAATTCTGTTGAGATCAAGGTCGCGCCAATGACAACTGCGAGCATCTGTAAAATAAACACGACATTCGTGGAATAAGCAAAATAGTTGGCGACAGTGTCTTGTCCACCAAAGCTGGAAATGACTCGTTTCAACGCTAAAGCCATCGCCAATTGAAACACAACGATCAATCCAAGTGCAATGAACGTGATCTTTTTCCTCATCATTTTCTTATGCTCATTCTGGATGAGTTGAAGCATCTGCCGTCCCGCCTTCCGTCCATTTCATAAATGCCTCTTCAATTGATGGCTTTTGAGGCGTCATTTCAAGTACATCAAATCCAGCCAGAACAAGCTGTTTGTTCAGCTCAGGCACTTGGTCTTTGTTCAATTGAAGTAATACATGTGCTCCGTTTCGTTCATATGTATAGGCATGTGTATCGAGCCACGAAACCGCCTTTTCCACTGGCTGAATATTCATGAGCATCTGTTCTTTCCCCTCTATGTCTCGAAGCATGGCACTAGCTTTGATCTGTCCTTTTTGAATGATGATCATGCGGTCACATAACTCTTCAACCTCATGCAATAAATGTGTGGCGAATAATACGGACGTTCCTTCTTCTCTTACTAGTGTTTGCAAGTGCTCCCTGAATTCCTTCATACCAGCAGGATCAAGTCCATTTGTCGGTTCGTCTAAAATGAGCAGGTTCGGCTGATGTAATATGGCTTGTGCAATCCCAAGCCTTTGTTTCATCCCCAGTGAATATGTCTTCACCTTTTGATGAATGGCGTGCTCCAGACGAACTCTTTTCACCACTTCCTGCATTCGTTCCTCCGTCACTCCATCGTGCATCGCCGCATACAGTTCAAGGTTTTCAAAGCCTGTTAAATAAGAATAAAATTCGGGATTTTCTATGATTGCACCAACAGATGACATCGCATGTAGGAAATCCTCATCCTGTGAATATCCATTGATCATGATTCGGCCATTGTTTTTTTTCATCAAGCCAACGATCAAACGAATCAAGGTTGTTTTTCCAGACCCATTTGGTCCTAGTAAGCCGACAATTTCCCCCTTCCCTATTTCTATAGATATATCTTGTAAGATCATTTTCCGGCCAATTCGTTTATCGACTTTCTCTACTTTTAGAACAGCAGACTCCAACGTGGCTCCTCCTTCTGATGTAAAACCTTTGGCGGCAAATAAGACCGCTCATTCTGTTAAAAGTATATCACGCAAGACAAGGGACTCCATGAAAAAAAGGCTGATCGAGTCAGCCCTTCTTTTACATTACATGGATAGGTTCGGTGATGCTGCGTCTTTCTCGTGTTTTTTCTCCGTTTCTGTCACAATCACCGCACATGCGGCGTCACCTGTAATATTGACAACGGTTCTTGCCATATCTAATAAGCGGTCTATGCCAAGGATGAGCGCAATGCCTTCAACCGGCAGATTCACAGAGTTCAGTACCATAGCGAGCATGATGAGCCCAACTCCTGGCACACCCGCTGTACCGATACTTGCTAAGACAGCCGTTAAGACAACCGTCAGCATTTGGACAAGCGTCAGTTCAACTCCATACACTTGCGCGATAAAAATAGTCGCGACCCCTTGCATAATCGCTGTACCATCCATATTAATGGTTGCACCAAGCGGCTGTACAAAGCTTGAAATCGGCTCTGGTACCTTCAAGCGTTTCTGGGCTGTTTCCATCGAGACTGGGAGGACTGCGTTACTGCTTGACGTACTAAATGCGACAACCATTGCTGGAGAAAACCCTTTGAAAAATGCCATCGGATTTCGTTTCGCTAAGATGGCGACAGTTGACCCATAAGTCAGGAAGAAATGCAGCACGAGCGCAACTAACACGACCGAGAAATAGAGGCCCATCGCTTTCATCGCATCAAATCCCTGGCTGCCAATGGCAGTTGCGATCAAACCGAATGTTCCGTACGGTGCGAACTTCATCACTATGCCGACAAGGTACATCATTAATTCATTTCCTTGTTCAAACAGCTTCAGCAAACCTTCCGTCTTCTTTCCAAGCATAGCAATGCCAAGACCTAAAAATACACAAAAGACGATGATTTGAAGCATGTTTCCTTCAACTAAAGATTGGACTGGATTGGTTGGAATGATGTTGAGTAGTGTTTCTGCCATTGATGGGGCTTCCTCTGCGGAATAATCAGCCGCTTTCGTATCAAAATGACCGATTGCTCCCGGCTTGATTAATAAGGCTAATGAAATGCCAATGATGATGGCAAAAGTAGTAGTAAGCAGGAAATAAGTAATGGTTTTTGCGCCGATTCTGCCAAGCTTTTTCGGATCACCTAGACCTGCTACACCTAGTGTGATGGAAAAGAATACGATCGGCACCACTAACATTTTGATCAGATTTAAGAAGATTTGACCTAGAGGCGTAAATAGATAAGGGTCTAACACTTTGAATACATTTGGAGCAAAAATGTTAAGCAATAGTCCTGTGATTGCACCTACAAACAAGGCAATAATAATTTTCGTCGCTAGCTTCAATAAACTCTCCCCTTCCTCATCAAAAAAGACCCACAAGAGAGTTTTCTCGTGGGTCTTTGTTTCCATACACGTACCACTGTTTACTCTCTTCACGCCGATGAGGTTAGCTGACGGGTTAGGACGAAGAGATGTCCTTTTTTCTCACAGAGAAAAATTCACCCCAAAAACATGGGTCCCCCATTCCTTTAGAAGGATTAAGCGTGTGGTAATATGATATTTTCATACTATTTATACCTTATTTTCGGAAAATTGTAAACAGGTTCATATGAACTTTTTAATTACTTTCTTCCTTATTCGTGACCTCCAAAATATCTAAAATGAACACAAAGATCGGGATACCAATAATCAGTCCCCAAATGCCGATGTAGTGTTCAGAGAAGATCAGCACAATAAATGTGAAGAAAATAGGGAGTTCTGTTTTTGCTGACATGAGCTTTGGGTTTAAGAAGTAGGCTTCAATCGCATGGATGATGACGATCACAAGCACGATATACAGGACATACATGCCGCCTCCAAGCGTATACGCAATGATGCTAAGTGGAATAAGTGAGATGACCACACCTGCCACTGGGATTAAGCCTAGCAAAAAGACCATGACCGCTAATCCAAATAATTGCGGGAATCCCATAATGCCTAGCGCAATGGTTGTTAAGACACAGTTAACAGTTGCAATAATAAACTGTGCTTCGAGTACCTTTCCAAACGTTCTAGAGAATTTACGTCCAAAGAAGGCGATTTCATGGTAGAACACAGAGATTTTACTCGTTTTGAACTTGTTCATGAATTGAATGAGGCGTTCCTTTTCGAACAGGAAGAACATGCTTAATATTAAGGACATAATGACCTGGATACTGAACGTACTGAAATCAGTTAAGTATGTATAGAGGAAATTAAACCCTTTCTCAAAGTAAGCTGATATTTTAAAATCTCCGAATACGTTCGTGATGACATCAAAGAAGGGTAAATCTTGTGGATGATCTGCAATTTTCTTTCCTAAATGAAATAGCTGTTCCACCTGCTTGGCGATGATTGGCACAAACACGAATCCACCAAACGTCAATCCACCAGCCAAAAGAATATACAAAAGGGTAATAACCGATTTCTGCCCTATTTTCAGGAAGCGACTTAAAAAGCCTCTAATGACCTCTTCTAACCGATTCATCAAAAAGGTCAATATGAAGGTCAAGAGAATTAAATTCATCATTCCTCTTAATAGATATAAGACTGTCGCTAATACTACAAATACAGAAAACCGCTTAACACCGGGTTTTTCGAACAATTTTAAAAATGCCGCCATTACGTTACACACCTGCCAGGACTAAAGTCTATTTTTATCGGATCTGATATACATTATATCGGATCTTTCTGTAAATTATATAATAAAAGGTCAATGAGGTCTTACGATTCGCCCTAAATTTATCAAGCTTTAATGTTTTTTCTTTTCAGCACAAGAAAAAACCGAACCCCATGTAGACATAAGGTTTCGGTTTTTGGTTGTTTTTATACTATACAGCTTGCTTCATATTTCGCATTTCTTGAAGGGCTGTTTTGCTCTTCGCTTCGTCAAATTCCCCTTCACTTTTCGCCACAACAATTGTCGCGATCCCATTTCCAATGAGATTTGTGATAGCTCTTCCTTCGCTCATGAATCGATCTACTCCAAGCAGAAGTGCAAGCCCCTCTAGCGGAATGACCTGTAGTGCAGCGAGTGTAGAAGCCAGCACAATAAATCCGCTTCCTGTCACCCCAGCCGCTCCCTTTGATGTGAGCATTAGAACAAGGATAATGGTGATCTGCTGACCGATAGACAAGTCTACACCAAACACTTGCGCTAAGAAGACCACAGCCATCGATAAGTAGATCGAGGTTCCATCTAAGTTAAAGGAATACCCTGTTGGGATGACAAGACCCACAACAGACTTAGAGCACCCGTAGCGTTCCATTTTATCCATCATTCTTGGCAGTACGGATTCTGATGAGCTTGTGCCAAGAACAATTAATATTTCATCCTTGATAAATCGCAAGTAACCAAACAGGCTGAAGCCATACATTTTACAAATGATATTCAGCACAACGAAGATGAACAGGAACATGGTCATATAAACGGAGAGCATCAGACTTGCGAGCGGTTTAATCGATGCCAAACCAAAGTGTCCGATTGTATAGGCCATTGCCCCAAATGCACCGAGCGGCGCAGCACGCATAATATAGCCAATGATTTTAAAGAAAACAAGTGACAGCTTATCAAGCCACTCAATGATTCCTTTCCCCTTCTCGCCAAGTGCAGCAAGCGCAACACCGAATAAAATAGAGAAGAATAAGACCTGTAAAATATCACCCTTTGCAAAAGCATCTACCATGTTAGATGGCACGATGTGTGTGACAAATTCCATCCAGTCGATACCCTGTCCTCCATTTTGGGTATACTGTGAAACATCCCCTTTTTCAAGCTTGCTATAGTCCAGACCTGCACCTGGCTTCATAATATTTACGACAAAAAGTCCGATGACCAAAGCAAGCGTCGTGACGACTTCGAAATAAATAAATGCTTTTCCCCCAACTTTTCCAACCTTTTTCATATCCCCCATCTTGGCAATACCAAGAACAATGGTTAAGAAAATAATTGGTGCGATGACCATTTTAACGGCATTGATGAAGGTGTCACCAAGCGGCTTCATTTCTTTTCCGACGTTTGGCCAAACCATCCCGACAATGATTCCGATAATGACAGCTGCAATCACCTGAAATGTCAGGTTCTTCAAAAGCCTCTTCATAAAAAAATCAACTCCCTCACCCTTTGATGTAAACGCTTAACTATTATCTGTAGCTAAATGATAGCGGTTTCACCAAAGGCTGTGAAGCTTATGAACATATCGTACATTTTGGTCTTTTTGGTCTCTTAGTCAGAATGTACGATATATTTATTGACAGGCCGGCCTACCCCGCCATATTGCATATCTAATTTCAGCTCGCCTTCTTTCACTAAGAAGTCTAAATACCGGCGTGCCGTGACACGGGCAATGCCGAGTGCATTGGCAACTTCTTCTGCAGACTGCGGGCCTTCCTGCAAGCCCATATAGGCTTTAATTTCATTCATCGTATGCACATTCAGCCCCTTAGGGAGCCAAGTATCCTCCAGCTTAACAGCAGGCTTTCGTATGATATCATCCAGCATCTCTTGAGAAAATTCTGCTGCTGTACGAATTTTAGATTTAAACGCTTTATAGCTTTCAAGTGATTCTTTCATACGTTCGAATTTAAACGGCTTGATGATATAATCTCGTGCGCCATTTTGAAGCATGATGCCAATGGTCTCTTTGTCCTTTGCCGCAGAAATAACGATCACATCCACCTGTATCTTTTGCTTTCTAATGTCTTGAAGCGTCTTCACGCCATCTTTTTTTGGCATATATACATCGAGGACAACAAGGTCTGGATGAATTTCTTTGATGAGCTGGATGCCCTGCTCCCCATTACCTGCGACTGCCGCCACTTGAAAGCCAGGAACACTCTTAATGAACTCTTTATTCACTTCTTGCACCATCGGATCATCTTCAATTAATAGCACCTTAATCTGAGTCATCTGTCTCTCTCCTCTATGATCATTGGGAATTCGATTGAGAAGGTGGTACCAATGCCGATGCTTGATGTAACTTCTACATTTCCCATCCCTTTGTCGATAATCGTTTTTACAATATACAGGCCATAGCCTGTTCCGCCTTCTTTGCCATGTGTGAAGCCTTTATCGAAAATATAAGGAATCATTTCCTCTTCAATCCCGGAGCCGTTGTCTTCAATTAAAATCGCGAGGACATCCTCGGTTTGATCAATACTAATAGAAATGCGTTTTGTGTCTCTTTCTACAGTATCATAGGAGGCAAAGGCATTCTCGATCAGGTTGCCAAGCAGCTTCGTCATATCATGTTGATCTAGACGCTCAGGGAAATCACGTAGACAGCTATGTTCGTCTACTTCGACCTTTATGCCTAGCTCCTTGCCCCTTCTGATTTTACTCATCAATAATCCCGCAACGGCATCATGCTGAATGACGCGGTGAAGAAAGTCCATCACATGTTCTTGCTCTTCCGTCGTTTGAAAGGCTAGATCGAGTGCCTGATCGGGTTTACCAAGCTGAATCAGCCCGGCAATCGTATGAAGCTTATTCATATGCTCATGATTTTGCACCCGCAGACCGTCTACAAAGTTCTTAACACCGGTTAGCTCCTCTGCTAATTTTGCCGCTTCTGTCCGGTCCTGAAAAATGGCGACCGCTCCAATAATTTTCTTTTTCATGACAATCGGAATCCGGCTGCTCATAATCCGCTTTCCGCTCATATGAATTTCTTCATTGTAGACGGGTTCTGCGCGATCAATGATCTCTGGAAGTCTTGTGTCAGACAGCACATCCCAAATATTCCGGCCTACGACATCCCCTATCACGCCAAAGATTTGCTTCGCCTTTTCATTAAAAATGGTGATCATGTGCTGATTATCAATGGCGATGACCCCTTCATTAATAGAGTGAAAGGTTGCGGTGCGCTCCTCTAGCATTCTGACAATCTCATGCGGCTCCAGCTTAAACATTTGCTGTTTAATATGACGAGCAAGCAAAAATGAACCTACAAGCCCAAAGCTGAGCGTTAGCAAAAGGATCATGAGGATATCCCGCTTCATTTCTCCTAATATATCAATCATACTTGGCAGTGTTCTCCCTACAAGGACGACCCCTGTTTGATTAAATTGATCATCCTTCACTGGATAAAAGGCTCTGATGGCGGTCCCAAGCTCTCCCTCTGCTTCTGAGAAATAAATATGCTCGGCAAAAGCAGGCTCTTCATCTGTTCCCTCCGAACGCTGGCCAATCCTTGCTTTCACTGGATGTGTTAATCTCAAATGATCCATATCCATGACGACAATGTAGTCAGCGTCTTGAATAATCCGAATCTCTTCGATGGCATGCTGTAATCGGTCACGTTCCTTTGTTTGATCAGCTAACGCCTGCTTCACCTCATTCATCTCGGCAACTGTTCTCGCCGTGTTCATGAGCCTTTTTCGAAGCTCTCGTTCCTCTGTTTGCTGGATTCCCCCAACAAGGACAATTCCTCCGATTAAAAGGGCGAAAATGACAACGAAATATGTGAGGATGGTGAGCTTCCATCTAATAGATAATTGTTGTAATTTCAATCGATTTCTCATCATTTTTTTCACCTGTATCTTTACGAATTCTTCCTCGGTCAAGTATGCTTGACATAAGGGGGATCGGACGCATGAAGAATTTACTCGCCTATACACTATTGCTCTTGATCGGTTTTGTAACCGCTTTATACTTTGGTTTTTATCATATGATGCCAAAAGCAGCGACGACCTTTGACGATGAACAGACAGGGCTGAAGGATCAACTTGTGTTCAAATTTAGCCATGTCGTGGCAGATAATACACCAAAAGGACTTGCCGCAAAGAAATTTGCTGAGCTTGTGCACGAAAAATCCGATGGGAAGATCACCATTCAAACTTTCTCCAACGGAAGTCTTTATTCTGATATAGAAGAAATTAATGCACTCAAAGAGAATCAAGTTCAATTTATCGCACCATCTACCTCGAAGCTCGGCATGCTATCCTCTGAGTGGCTGGCACTTGACCTTCCCTTTGCTTTTTCTAATTATGATGCGGTTCAAGAAGGCTTGCACGGTGCAATTGGACAAAGATTATTTGGCACCCTGCAAAAAGACGGGCTAAAGGGAATGGCGTATTGGACAAATGGCTTTAAGCAAATCACCTCTAATAAAGGTCCGATCAAACAGCCTAGTGATTTAAAAAACCAATCTCTCCGCATTATGCAAAGCGACATGATTGAAAGACAATTCAAACTCCTTGGCGCAAAGCCCTATCAGGAATCGTTTAATTCGACGTTTCAGCTATTAGAAACAAAAAAAGTAGATGGTGAAGAAAATACCATTTCAAATATTTATTCAAAAAAATTCTATCATATACAAGACTATATGACGATTAGTAATCACGGGTATTTGGGCTATGTGGTCTTAACAGATCAATCCTTCTTTGATCGCCAGACACCTGAAACGAAACGAATTTTACTTGAAGCTATGGAAGAAACAACAGCTTGGAATGAAAAACATGCAGAACAGATGAACAAAGATCAACTGGAGGACATTAAACGGGAATCGCCAATTGCCATTCATGAATTGACGCCAGCAGAAAGACAAAAATGGATGAAAGCCCTCGATCCTTTGTATGAGGAAGCCGAAAAAACCATTGGTTCCACCCTAATCAAACAGATTCGTGAGTTGCGTGCGCGTTATGAACATTCTCCAATCCATGCTTTTCAAGAAGAGGATAAGACCAAATAAAAAATCCCTTTGAGTAAGGGGATTTCAGATTGTTGACAAAGGGCTAAAATGATCTTGATTTTAGCCCTTTGTCTTCTTTTCAGCGTGATAGAAAACCTTTGCAGCCCTAGGAAGGACGGCTACTTTTGCGGAGCGAATTTGACATTCGTGAGCACCAGCGCGCAGGACTGACAACGAATGCGAGGGTTTGTCTACACGCTGTTTTATGCACCAGATTCACTCTGTTCTTGCTGCGTGAGCTCTTCTAGTCTTGAGACAATTCTTCGCTTTCGGTATTGCATCATGCCTGTTTCGGCAATACTTTTTAGTTGTGAGCGGTTGGAAACTGCGCCAAATAAAATCCCTGCTACGGGAACAAGCTGAAATAGTTTCTTCCAGCCAAATGAATCTCGGTAATTATAGACTACCTCACGCCATCCTTGGATTTGTGAGAACATGTTTTCGTGTTTCCCTTCGGAAGCATGATAGCTCCTGAGTTCTTTTAATATCGATTTCTTCCCAACCACATCAGCAGAGGTCAGCTGCAAGCATTTTATGATGAAGACCCGCTCTTCTTTGTTTTTAGGATCATAGCCATAGGTGACGGCAATATCCTGTAATGTTTTAAGGGAGAGACCAAGTACCGCAGGAATATCTGCAGCCAGTGTAAACATACCACCGACACCCGTTGTCGCCCCTTGTACCGTGGCGAGATTCGTCCTATTTTTCCCCATATGTTCACTAATGGCATCCATGATTTCAATTGGAGCTTTTTCTATATCTTCTATACGCTGAATCGATTCGTCGGCACATTTCTTTTGAAATTGATGGATGATGCCTTTTTCTGATGTCAAATAGGCACCGCCTGATTGAATGTAATGCCCCATTTCATCTAGCAGCACACCGATTTTTTTTTGGATAAAGGCAGGCGTCAGCTTGTCCAGCATTTGAAATGGCAGGCGGCTGAGTTTCTCCCAAAACCATACCTTTTGCTGATCTTTCTCCCACTGTTCAATCTGCTTTAATTGTGCTTTTAGCCACTCTCTTTCCTCCATGCCTTTTTCCTCCTTAGATGCTGCTGAAGTATTTGTTTGTTATTATACACAATCCTTTTCCATCATACGTATAGAACATTGAATCGGTTTCGAAAGGTTTGAAACTTTTTCAAAACGGTTATTGCTTAATACACAAACAAAAAGAGGAGTGATCAACATGTTAGGATTTCTGATTTCATTAGTTGTGGCGATTGTCATCGGCCTTATTGGCAGTGCACTCGCTGGAGGTAGTGTACCAGGAGGATGGATCGGTTCAATGATTGCAGGACTTGCAGGTGCTTGGATTGGTCATGGATTACTTGGAACGTGGGGTCCTAGTTTGGCAGGCTTTGCGATCATTCCAGCAATCTTAGGTGCAGCGATCTTTGTCATCATCTTAAGCCTGATCTTCCGTAGTGTGGGATCAAGGGTATCTTAAAAAAACAAATAACAGAGGAAGCAGTAGGGACACCGTCTATAAAGGCGGTGTTTTTATGTGTTGGATTGACAAGGTATCTATTTTTTTCACTTACATATGATAAACAAACCTATTAGTTCAGATAGTTGACTTTTCATGAAGATGGGCATATGATGATTAAAAATTGCATCAAGGAAACATTTTGTGCCCAAGCAAAACTTTGTAGAATCTAGGTGATGACATATGACAAACAAATACATCGAGGCACAGGCACACATGTCAGAGGCAGCTGAGCGTGCACTTGAAGGAAAAGTCAAGGGATTTAGAAGACTCCTTCCTTTTCTCGGTCCTGCTTTTATCGCAGCCATTGCTTATATTGATCCAGGAAATTTCGCCACCAACATTGCGGCTGGCTCCAAATATGGATATCTCCTTTTATGGGTCATTCTCATATCAAATCTCATGGCTTTGCTCATCCAGTCTTTATCCGCAAAGCTTGGAATTGCGACAGGCAAAAACTTACCTGAAATCGCACGTGAAGAGTTTCCAAAGCCCGTTTCGATCGGTTTATGGATTCAGGGAGAGCTCGTCATTATTGCCACGGATTTAGCTGAGTTTATCGGGGCGGCACTTGGTTTATACTTGCTCTTTCGAATCCCGCTGCTTGAAGCATCCATTATCGCGGCTATCGGTTCATTTGCGATATTGGAGCTGCAAAGACGAGGGTATCGAGCATTAGAAGCAGGTATTACAGGCATGTTGTTCGTTGTCGTGATCGCTTTCGCTGTACAAACCTTTGTCGCCAAACCAGATATCGCAAGTGTCGCTGGCGGACTGTTCATTCCAAAATTTGATGGCGCAGACAGCGTGCTGCTTGCAGCTGGAATTTTAGGTGCTACTGTAATGCCTCACGCAATCTACTTACATTCAGCTTTAACCCAAAGAAGAGTCGTCGGCAGAACGGAAAAGGAGAAAAAGCAAATTTTTCGCTTTGAGTTTTTAGATATCCTCATTGCGATGATCGTCGCCGGGGCCATCAATGCCAGCATGTTGATTGTGGCAGCCGCTTTATTTTATAAAAATGGCCTCTTTGTTGAAGATTTAGATGTTGCGTTTCAGCATTTTGGTACACTCGCAGGGCCTGTATCAGCCATCTTATTTGGTGTAGGTCTGCTTGTAGCCGGACTATCCAGCTCTTCTGTCGGTACATTGTCAGGCGATATCATTATGCAGGGCTTTATTCAATACCGGATCCCGCTGTATGTTCGCCGGCTGATTACCATCATTCCTCCTATTGCGATTATTGCATCTGGAGTGAATCCGACCTCTGCGCTTGTGATGAGTCAGGTCGTCTTATCGTTTGGGATTGCTTTTGCTTTAATTCCGCTCATTTTATTTACAAGTAAAAAACGAATTATGGGTGAATTAACGAATGCCCGCTGGGTGACAGGAATATCTTGGGTGATAGCAGCTCTTGTTGTAGCACTTAATCTCTTCTTAATTGTAGATACGTTTATGTAAAAGACAGTGTTGAGCTGTCTTTTTCTTTCCATTTGGTTATGGTAGAATTCCCCTGAGAGGATGTGGGTACATGTTTGTTTATCAGGATCAAGAGATATCCATGCGGCTGCTTGAGCCACGAGACGCAAGAAGTCTGTATTTGCTCATCCAGCGGTCGAGAGAGCATTTACGTGAATGGATGCTTTGGGTGGATTCAACGCAGACAGAGGAAGACAGTATGGCGTTTATCCAAGGTGCGATGCAGCAAGCGATGCAGAACAACGGTTTTCAAGCGGGCATTTGGTCACATGGAGAGCTCGTCGGCATCATTGGCACCCATCAAATTCATTGGATCAATAGAACCGTTTCAATCGGCTATTGGCTCGGAGAAGGCTATCAAGGAAAAGGCATCATGACAAAAGCATGCCAAGCGGTCATTCACTATTTATTTGAAGAGTGCGGGCTGCACCGTATTGAGATTAGGGCTGCTGTCGATAACCAGAAAAGCAGACGCATCCCAGAGCGATTATCCTTTTCGCTTGAGGGAATTTTAAGACAATGTGAATGGCTGGGCAATCGCTTTACCGATCATTGTGTGTACGCCCTTTTACAGCCTGAATATATGAAACAAAAAACGCATTCGATGAATCAGCCCACTTAATTGTGTCGATTGCATGAATTATTTTACAAAGTGAAGCTTTGTAGTATCCGTTGTGATCGGCATCTGATAAAATAGAAGGAAAAATCGAGGTATGATGTATGTCTCTTATTATTTTATTTTACTTATGGATTGTCCCTTTAGTATTTGGTATTTTCTTCTCATTTCTAACAAAGAAAGCCACCTACAAACGCCGCTTTGTCCCATCCTATAGCATGATAGGACTCAGCATCGTTTTTCTCATTTTGGCACTCGTCTTTTCAGCCAGCCATTTTCTATTTATTTGCGGTATGTTCCTATTTGCCACCACCCTTGTTGGCACAGGCATCCCCTTATTCTTAGCCTTTGGAAAAACACCATCCTAAACAAAAACCACCTTTTCGCGATGGAAAGGTGGTTTCTTTTTTATTGAAGCGGCATTCGGTATGTCATTGTGGCATTTGGATGTTCTTCAATCGTCTTCATCATGTCTTGAAGGATCTCGGCTGCGCGATCATTTGAGTCATACTTGCCGAGCATCTTTGCCCAAGAAGTACTCCCCAAGATCATCCCTTCAATTTTTTTGCCGCTTACTGAGACTTCTTGGACATGAATCAGAGTTTGTTGGTTTTGTGTGAGGATCCATAGCATGGTTTTTTTCTCCTTTTTTGTGGTGGTTGGATTAGTTAACATATGATTTCCAATTATGTGTGGGGTGATTTGGTTTGCTTTTTATTAGAAAGTTCACCCGTATTTTCAAATTTCCCGGACATGATACTTATTTTATGGTCACTCAATGTTTTCTCCTCCATTGCTTTCAAAAAAACAAATCCACTTTATTCTTTTATCATATCAATCTTTAAGCTCCTAGTTATTTAAAAATTAATCTTCAATATAGCTTTCTGCTAGATCAATATCTTGTGTCATCTCTAATTCAGGATATTTTTCATCCAATTTACGCAAACATTTAATTAATTCCTTACTTTGTAAAACTTCTGATATATCTTCAAACACTTCACTTATCCAATATAAATCTTCTTTACTGCAACGATCTAAATATTCTAACGTTCTCTCTTCGTTTTCCCCAAGAATTTCTATTATTTCATCCCAACTTTTCTGTATACCATAATCATCATTTAAATCTAATTTTTTTCTTTTATCTAATACTATCCTTAATGCATTCTCAATATCCATATTGTTCCTCCATATTAAGGTTGTTTTGTAGCATCAGGAAAAATAGTTCCTACTTCCCCATTGGTTTTAATAACTCCAACCCTTACACCTTTATACTCACCAAAAATAGTCACTCCATTTTCCACTTTTGAAAAATCAGGTGATTTAACAATTTTGGCACCCGCTGCCGCAATATCAGATTCTGTCCAGTTTTCTGGGAACCAAGATTGGTTGGAGCCTGTTCGTTTTGCTTTCACCTTATGACCAGGTACATTCCCTATCCTAACACCGTTCTCATATACTTTATTTATATTATATTCTATATTATTTTCTTGTAAGAATTTTATATTGCTTTGTCCGTGTCCCCCACCCTTCATTTTTGAAATATCACCTGTTTTAGGGTTTGTTGTAAAATCTCCTTTATTAGAATGATTAATGCTATTTTCAGGTATTTTATTTAAACCACTTGTTCTCTTAATCCCCATTTTCCCATGAAACCCCTTCGCCCCAAACGGCAAAAGCATTCCCAGCGCCGCGTTCATACTCGCTTCCTGTTGTTCTTTCGAGATCTTATTTCCAAACATATCTCGCCCCGTAATCGCTTCGCTGAAGCCGTTGGTGGCGGTGAGGCCATATAAGCCTTTTTGAGATGTTTTTAGGGCGTCAAAAGACTTTTGCGATGTCTTGTAAATGTCGACTGCTCTCACTGCGGCTGATGTGGCTTGGGTGGTTTTGTAGACGGCTTTTCCACCTTTGAAAATGCGTCCTGCCCATCCGACGATTGGGATATAACCTGCTGCTGCCATGCCGCCTGCGGCGACGCGCTGTCCTGCGGTAAGTTCTTCGCCTGTGATCGGGTCAACACCTGTAGCGGCGCGTTTTGCATCGTTCACGCCTGTCAATTCATTGACGATATTTCCGCCATAATCGAGTGCTTTTTCATACCAAGGACGGTTGGCGAGTGCTTCTTGTTCCTTTGCGATCTCGCGGGCTTCCTGTTGTTCTTTTTTAATGTTGAGATATTCAGAAGTTTGCTTCTCAATATCGCTTTTTGCCTTGTAGATTTCGCTATTTTGATACGCTTTCTTGTCAAAATTCATCGGAGAAATCGCTTTTCCGTCATTTGTGGCATTCATCATTTCTGCGTACAATGCCATTGTAGCTTGCTGCTCCGTTTCTGACAAAGCATATTCATCTTTTAAATTTTGATCAAGCTCTCTTAGGTCTTTCACTGTCTTTTTTCGCTCGTCTTCCGCATCTGCAATTTTTT